>Ga0209211_10003410_pt1 | contig 25951 bp, 27 predicted proteins | sample RifGroA2_FD_183992 | JGI IMG/M metagenome (GOLD analysis project Ga0209211, IMG submission 183992) | Groundwater microbial communities from Rifle, Colorado, USA - Groundwater A2 (SPAdes) (version 2) | ecosystem: Environmental > Aquatic > Deep subsurface > Groundwater | place: Rifle, Colorado...
GGTCGAAATGTGAAGCAATCAGCGGTAGTCCTCGCTGTAAATCCACATCCAGACCTTGCAGCCAATTGCGTCCCTTGAAGCCAACCGGCAACAAGGCTTCCGCAGATTTGGCCACGAGTAAGCGCAGACTCCATGGAATCCAGCCCAGGCTTTTCTGTAGCGACAGTAGACGGCTGTAATATCCATAACCGCCGAATAGTTCATCGCCACCATCGCCTCCCAAAGCCACAATGCAGTGTTGACGTACCAGTTTACTAACGAGATATGTCGGAATCATGGATGAATCCACCATCGGCTCATCAAACTGTCGGGCCAAAATAGGCAAAAGGTCAACATTGACATCAGCGGCATCTAATTCGATATGCTTCGTACCGAAGTGCCGGGCAATCAATCGAGCGTGCGCTGTTTCATCGTACGCGCCATAACCTGGGAAACGAATGGTGAAGGTGCTGACCTTCGCCTCAGCACGCACCGCCATTGCCGTCACCAGGCTGGAATCCACCCCGCCGCTGAGGAGCACCCCTACCGGCACATCGGCCACCAATTGGCGCCGGACGGCATCTTCCAAAAGGGTCTCCATCTCATTAAGCAAGGCTTCTTCATCTATCTTATCCGCTGTAGCGCTGCCATCCAATTCCGGCAACTGCCAGTAACGCCACAACCGTGATTGACCGCTTTCCAAATCGAACAAGAGCGCGTGCGCAGGTGGTAATTTGTTCACGCCACTCATAATGCATAGGTTGCCCGGCACATATCCATACGTCAAATAGCAATCCAACGCTTCCGGATCTATGCGCCGCGGAAAGGCCGGATATGCCATCAAAGCCTTTAGCTCCGATGCGAAACAGAGTGCGTCGCCGACAACCGCATAAAAAAGAGGCTTTTCTCCCACCCTGTCCCGCGCCAGGAAAAGCCTCCGCGCTTTTTGATCATATATCCCGAACGCGAACATGCCGTTGAGATGCCGGAGGGAGTCGGTTCCCCATTCCCGATACGCCGCAAGCATGACTTCCGTATCGCTTGTTGAACTGAAAACATGCCCTAAGGACTGTAATTCCTTCTTCAAATCCTGGTAGTTGTAGATCTCCCCATTGAAGACTATATAGATCGCACCGGTGGTGTCCAACATCGGCTGATGGCCGGCAGGCGACAAATCTATGATAGAAAGCCTCCGATGCGCCAAACCCACGCACCCGTCCACGGACCACCATTCCCCGATATCATCGGGACCTCGATGCCGCATGGAGTCACGTCCGATAGCAAGCCATTCTCGATCAGAAACAGGAGATTTTGAGGCAATACCTATAATACCGCACATAATGTCTTAAACCTATTTATATGAGACATCTGAAAAAATACAAAACCATTGGTACAATAAATCAAAACTTTTTAATAATTTTCGCTGGAACACCAGCAACAACACAATTAGAAGGGACATCTTTAGTTACCACCGCACCTGCAGCTACGACAGAATTTTTACCGATTTTAACGCTTCCTACTATTGTGCTGTTTGACCCCACCCATACGTTGTCTTCTAAAATGACATCTCCATTAAATATATGTGGCCTTTCATTCGGATACAAAATATTTATATTTAATCCTTGAGGGACAATCACGACGCACGGACTAATTCCTACATTATTGTGAATAATTATCTTCGATTTTTCAGTTACTGCAAAAACACAAAAAGCGCCTATACTTACAGCATTCCCCTTAATAATAATGTTTGAATATTCACCATAAACTTTGATTATACCACTTACATTGACTTTCTTTTTAAATTTGTATTGATAATACTTATTAATAACCAAGCAAATCAAAGCCGACGGATCCCCTGACAATTGTATTATTCCTTTGATTTTTTCAAGCCAATCTAAGAGTCTGACTACCCCTATAGTCAGGACGTTTTCGTTTCTTGTTTTCAATCGATCAACCCCCAATAAGAGGTGGCCCCCATTGTTTGGACAGTTTGATGGCTGATTTAAGGTGGAAGCCACCTGTCATCATGCCACCAGTTTTACTGGATAACCTGCGCGTGGCAGTTTCCAGTATGCCTCATGCGGCGTTTTGTCGTCAATACCAGAATGAGGCCGCTCTTCATTGTACAGTCTGATCCACTTTCCAATACCATTTCTTGCCTCGCTGCCCGTTTCAAATGCGTTCAGATAGACACACTCATATTCAGAGAGCGCCACAGCCGCTCGATCATTACGTTGTCTCTCCATCTACCCTTGCCGTCCATTGAGATTTTTACATCAGCGTCCTTAAGTATCTGCGTAAACTCGAGGCTCGTAAATTGACTTCCCTGATCAGTATTGAATATTGCAGGCCTGCCGTATTTGGCCAATGCCTCCTGTAATGCTGCTATACAAAACTCAGTATCAAGCGAGTTGCTGAGCCTCCAGCTTAAAATCTTTCGGCTGCACCAGTCCATTACAGCCATTAAGTATAGAAAGCCTTTCCGCATCGGAATATAACGGTAAGTAGGCCGGGGGAATTGCACCCCCAGCCCCTCGCAGAACCGGACGTGAATCTCTCGGCTCATCCGGCTCCCATTATTCAGCCGTAGGAGCATATCCAATCTCCCAGTGTACAAATGCCTTCGATGTAGATGCGGCAAGCTTGCCAAGCACCTTCCGTGCACGGGTTTTATGCCATGCCAAGTGCTTGTACTTACGCATAAGCCATCGAGTCAGAAAAGCGTTCATGTGCAGCCAAATGGGTTTCATTGCCGAGGCATGAAATCGACTGTAATAGTTTAACCAACCTCTAAGCACTGGGTTAAACATGTTTGAGAGGTCTTCCAGCCTTTTATCACATTTGAGCTGGATATGCCAGCTTCGGATAGTTTGCCGCATCATGCAGAGTGCCTCACGACTCACCGCAGGGGAAAAGTTCACATACACCCGACCATATTTGTCCACCGCTTTGCGTGGACGAAACTCATATCCCAGAAATGTAAATCCAGTCACGGGATACAACTCCTGTCGGTTGATATCCTTGCAGTACGATGCCTCACATATAGTGCTACCGAAATATTCTCAGTGCGCAACCTATCAGTGCAGGCCGTAAAAAGTATTTCTCCATGTTCATTACCTTTGTATCGTCAGGTTGCAATGAGCAAACCAATGCCCGTATCTCCGAATCCGACTTATGATGTTGATAAGTATGCGAACCAAATCCGTCAAATGTATTCAATGTTGTAGCACGGAACCGCCGAATGAGCCTTGCGATAGCGCCTTCTTTTGGAATGACCGGCATATCACCTTGTATGCAAAACCCCGCCTTCTCTAAAAATGCACCTACTGCCGGCACAAGGCGTAGCAGCCCCATGAGTCGGGCATAAAACAATATAAAAAGAAAGGGCATTTTCGATAAAAACCAGCGAACTGGTTTATAAACAAGATGAAAGCGTACCCAGCGCACAAGCCCTTGGTCATTCAGCGGGTAACAATTAAAAACGAACTCCCCGCCGGGTGCCGTCAGCGCATAGAGCGCATGGGCAGTCTTATCTACCGAAGGGGTATGTTGAATCACATTATGGCAATAGACAATGCCGTCGATGCTTTTGTCGCGCAGTGGCGGCGCATCGATGGAGCACTGAATCACATCCACATTCTTGACCCCGGCAAGATTGCGCTTCACTACATAATCGACCGAATGGGAAAGGTCCATCATGATCACATGGCTTGCGCCATATTCAGCGAACCACTTGGTCTGTGCACCGGTCCCCCCCCCAGCATCCACAATCAGCTTGCCTGAAAACGCAGCGGTCGTACCGAAGGTATTGGCAACGGTGTGGGAGAGCCAGTTCATCTTGAAGTCGGTGAAGTTGAAGTAATTCCATTGATCACCAAACGACTCAACACTCGTCGGCGGGACAAAATCAACAAAGCGAGGGATGCCGTTGATAATAGGGTAGCGTTTGCCAGAGGGTGAAACGAGTTCACCAGTTTGAATACGACCATCCCCATCATGCACGGCGTTGACGAGATGCAAAGGCGACTTAGTGATAGGCTCACATATATAGTTGAGCAGGAATGGTGTCATGAAAGAAGTTCCTCCGTTCTTAGTTTAGGACTTTCAAAATATTTGATCGTCAGCCCCAATATTACACCCAATATTACAGGCCACTCTACAATCTCCATGATCTTTCCATTTGCTTTTCTCTGTATCACTTTGCGATTAATATTCATAAGCAGCTCCTTTAATCATAGGTTTTTTAGTATCAGTTTAATCGAGTCACTTTACTTTTTCAAAAAACTGTGGGGCATTCTTTATTATGATTCTCTATAGTTTTAGTTTATAAGAACCCCTGAATTTATTATAGACTTAATTACTATAGTTGAACCTTCTTTTGTTAGATGTCCATAATCAAACTGTACTGGTATTTGATTAGTGGTGGTTATGCAATTATCGTTATCTTTACATAAGGCATGATAAATTGAGACATATTTCGCAGATGTATTGCGAATTAAATTAGATATTTCCATATCAAGACCTTCTGTTTCTGTAAGTCTGTTGTTTATTAATATGAATTTATCATTCTGCAGCATGCTTTCTGCAATAAGCTCAGGAAGACCCCTTGTATACTCAACAATCGGACCAAATATGTAAATATGATTTGAGTATTTACGGAGCTCCCTAATTGTTTCAGGAAGGTGTTTGATATCTTCTTTTTGCCATCTTGCAGATAAAACTATAAAATCTATCTTGTTCTTTGGTAAAAAATTAAAAAATATATAATCTCTTAGTGTAGTACAACGACTCTCCCCCATAGTATGCAATAAAGGGAGACATCCAGAAGCTGTCGCTTGTAGTATATTAAATTGGGGGAGGTTGGATGATAGCCCAGGCCAAAAATGAGCTGCATGGCTATCACCGAATAATAAAATATTTTTTTTGACGCTACTCAATCTAAGGCATATTTCTTTGTTGAAAAAAGACATTTGGTTATGCTTTGATGTCAGAAGGCATTGCCCAACCCTCATGTTGTCATTAAAGTCATATTTTACATATTTTTCCATTTTAACGATATTCTCTCGAAATCTATAATCAAACCCAATATTTTTAATGGCTAGAAATGGTGGAATCAAAAACAATAAATAGCACGTTACTATAATAGGTAATGCAAAACCTCTTGCGTTAAAGATGTTGATGTTGATTTTTCTGGTTTTATTTTCAATATATATATAAGATATTGATGCTAAGGAAAAAGATGAAATTAACCCAATAAGAATAAAACTAACGTTATTTAGTTTATTGTATTTTGAAATAAGAACAACAATTGGCCAGTGCCAAAGATAAAGAGAGTATGATATTTTACCTAGCCAGGTAATGAATCTTGATTTAAATAATGAAATACTTACTTTCCCAGATGCCATTACAAACGAAGACCCAAGTGTGGGCAATAGAGCTAAGTATCCCGGCCAAATGACATTACGATTAAGTATGGTTATGCTTATTGCTATTAACGAGAAACCTGTAATTAAAATAATTCGTTTTAGTTTCTCTGTTGTTTTTAATGGGAATAAATAAACTAAGCCGCCCATAAACATTTCCCAGGCTCTAGTTGGGAGAAGATAGAATGATGCTGATTGATGTTTACTTGAAAGCAGCATGGAAAGAATTAACGATAATGCTGTTATTATAAGTACAATGATGCTTGCTGTTGATTTATGAAGGAATTTTCTTAATGTATATAGAATAATTGGATAAATTAAATAGAATTGCCACTCCACGGATAGAGACCATGTATGCAGAAGCCATTTCCTAAGAGAACTTGCATCGAAATAGCCAGACTCTTTCCAATAAATAACATTAGAGCTAAATGTAAGTGTGGATAGGACATGCTTTGATAGGCTACTGTAGTCGAGCGGCAAAAGAATAAACCACCCTAGAATAAATAAAGAAATGCATAGGAAAACCAATGCAGGTATGATTCTTCTGGCTCTTTCTATGTAGAAATTGCGCAGTGAAAAGGTATCGTTGTCTATTCTTTCAGATACTATCTTTGTCATTAAAAAACCCGATATAACAAAGAATATATCCACGCCAACGAAACCACCTTGAAATAAATTTATTTGGAAGTGAAATAGAGTGACTATGCAAACACCGATTGCTCGCAATGCATTTATATCATACCTGAAAGTATTTATAGTATTCATTTGCCCTAGACAGTAATTGCGGTTACAACTATCCTTCCGGTTTTTACTATTCTGCTATCTTTTCCAACTAATAGGCGCCTGGAAAACGCGACATTTGCAAATATTAATGTTGAAATAGGAATTTTAAGGCTTCATATTTTGATAATCTCACCAAACAGATCATCGTTCCTATCAATTAATTTAGATACAAAATACCTCTTAACCTCTATTGGGGCGGGCGCTATCTGCCTTAGATTTGCAGAGGACCATTGTCCATGGAATTGGATTTAAGACCTTGAGAATTTCAAAATTACAGGATAACAATGCTAAAAAATTTTTTCTTGACCACTTTTGGATATGACCCGGTGTAACTCCAAAACTAGAAAAATATTTACCTCTGACTATATTTAATATACTCCAAAGTGGTTCGTTAGGAACACTTATGATAAGTTGTGGCGATAATTCTGAGAGAATGGCCAATGCTCGTTCAGGGTTCTCAAGATGTTCTAATACTTCGCAACATACCACCAGTGCAGCTGAATCTCTTTCTGGAGTAAGTTCATATATGCTTACTGTCTTAAAATTTATTTTCACATTGTTTTTCTTTGCATTCTTATTGGCTATACTAATAATTTGTTCTGAAAAATCGCAGGCACGAACAATTTTGTTCTGCTTTGCCAATTCAATACTCAAATTTCCCTCTCCGCAACCTACTTCATAAATTTCAGATGCGCCTGTTTCATCAACCAAAGAATTCAAAGAATTATAAAATCCAGACATCAAATATTTTGCAATAGGATTTTTCGTGCCATATTTATCGTATAAATTCCCGGCTATAACGCCTTTTTCAACAATCGGTTCTATCTTAGCCTCCTATATCTATCCCTAAGCATACGCTTCAGTTATCACTAAAAATAGGGGATCTATATACTGCCAACTGATTAAAGCCAAATAAAAAGCGTTGATATCTATTCAATCTCAGATTAGTACAAGATGGAAGTCCGTTTAGCATGTCTTTATCGATGCGAATAGAACTATGCTCTGATTGGGCACGTTTGCTAAAAAAACCCAGCCGAGCACCTATTCTATATATACTTTCGGCTTGTGGGATAGGAACTGTTAGTACAATCGTCCCATCAGTTGAAAGAATATCCGCAATCTTTTTAAATGTTTCACAAGGATTGGAAAGATGTTCAAACACAGCTAAAAGAATAATATAATCATAATTTGAGCCGAGTATTGACAGATCATCTTTCTCTATGTCTATCAGAGCAAATTTTTGCTCTGGATGCCTTATTATATTATAGTCAATACACTCAGATGTTATATCACATCCAGTGTATTTAATATTTTTTTTCCCTGATGCATATAGCAACCGCAGTATCTCTGCTCTACCGCAGCCCAGATCTAGTATACTGGTGCCATCTTTTATTAGTCTACATACCTGTTTATTTCGCATAGCCTCCAGAAAAAAAGAGAAATAACCTGTATAGCCTCCAGATATATGAACCTGATCCAATGTGACTCTATTAGAATTTTGGATACTTTCATTTTTCATTTATAACTCATATTGGCTAATTCATTAGGCTTTCGACAAGTAAAATCCATTACTCCATTTATTCTGAAAATTGAGGCAACCAACGCCACCGGCCCTAATAACATTCCAATAATAGGGAAATATAGGCCTCTCCTTGAGCTTTGTTTACCATCACTACTTCTTCTCAGATAATTTTGTATGCTCACTGCCCAGTTACCTGCATTTGCCGTAATAGGGAATCTGATATCAGCAAAACCAGATGCATCCAGTAGAATCCTAAGATTTTGAGGATTAAAAACAGATATATGCCTTGGCATATGGAATCCTCCCCAATATCTCCCGAAAAGATACCTATCAAGTGATTCAAAATTAGGGGTTGTGCCAAATACATATCCTCCAGGCTTTAGTATGCTAAAAACTCTATCCATAAATATTTTAGGTTCTGGCACATGTTCAAGAAGATTGTCCAATACAACAGCATCGAAATGATTTTTAGGATATTCAAGTTCTTCAAGTACCCCCTCTCTAAAAATAATCCCATATTCTTTAAAATCGATACCAGTATTTTTTATATCCAACCCGTGCAATTCATATTGTCCGTAAAGCTTCAAACTTCTTAGAAAAGCACCATTAGCACATCCGACATCAAGGACTGAGCCTTGAGAGCCCAAGATTTTATGAATTTTATTAGCACGCAATTTATAAAGAATCTTTTTTAGCATTTCAAAAAGCATATTAGAGCCGACCCTAAATGATTCTATATGTACAAGATAATCCTTTGGATAGAACCTATTCAACTCACGCATATCTGGAATCTTATCATGCCTAATCAACCCACAACTGCAACACTCTATAAGGGATGGGCAAATAGGAACGCGATACTCATAATCCAACATTTCATCGAATAGTAAAACAAACTCTGCTGAGCCACAACATGGACATTTTTTCTTGCAATCTGTCATCACAGGGATCCCTTAAAGTAATCATTGTAATCTATAGGCAAATCTTTTCGGTTAAATGTTCGAGGCATGTAAACATTTAAGAAGTTGTCATCTTCCGCCGCAAGGCAAAGCAAAGGGTAATTGTCAAAAATTTTTGTATTAATCATTCGGTTTCTAATATCTATCATAGGTTCATCTTTAATGTTTCCAAATGAAGCCTGTATCTTTGTGCAAGGCATCACATCACCATAAGGTGAAATAACAAACCTCTCAACTCCTGCCGGGCATCCTCTTTGAAAATAATTACCATCAAGATCTCTCCTAAGAAACGGATATTTTTTTTGGCAATCCTCCAAATAGAGTATGTCCTCATTACTAAGGATATAATCATCTAATAAATCCATATTAGCTAAATTCCCCACTGGAGATACAAGGCTTACATGAAGGGGAATATCTAATTTTTGCGCAAGATTTAAGATGCCGTTGAAATTATTATTCTTGATAGATAAGTGGGTTAGCGTGTGTATTATCATTACAAAAAAACCTAATCCCTTTGCAATCTGTATTGCGTTAATGACGCTCTCAAACACCCCATCTCCTCGAATCATATCATTTGCTTGAGAATTTGACCCATCGAGAGAAATCATAAAACCATCAACTCCTATTAGCTTCAATCTTCTTGCGCGCTCAAAAGTCAACAACGTCCCGTTTGTAGTGATTGATACCAGCATGCTTCGCGTATCAAACAGCCTAATAATATCTTCCAACCTTGGATCGAGTAATGGCTCCCCCCCAGTAAAGGAAAGCATTGGACTATCATGATATTTAGCTTGCTTTGAAATTTTCTTGTAATCTTCAAAACTTAGCATTTCATCATTAATCTCAAAGTTCTTTGCTGAACAGTGCGTGCATCTCAGGTTGCACGCAAGTGTTGATTGTATTTCAATTTGTCGGAATGGAGGCCTTTGTTTATAAAGCAATGTACGAATGGTTAGCATAAGCATCTTCAGAACAAGAAAAGGCTTTCTAAGCTTAAGGATGAAATAAACTTTTTTTAAAATTTGATTAAATTTTCCAGTAACCGATATCAAGAACTTTACCTATAACATATGGATACGCTGCATAAATTCTCTGGTCTCTTAAATAGTTAGACAACAAACCATTAGCTTGGTCAGCCATTAGGACCTATCCCCGTTTATAGTGCCACTGAAAATTAGAAAATGCCAGCACTTTGACTACCCCCCGAAAACTATGCCACTTGTAGGTTGAGGATTTCCCCTTCCAAGGCCAAGTTCCTGAACCTCTGGGCATACTCAGATGGCGTAAGATCGCCAATTGAGCTGTGCGGCCTCAAGGTATTATAGTCTAAAAGCCAATACTCAAGTTTCTCCCTCGCATCCTCAATCGAATGAAATGCCTTCGTATTCAGGCATTCGTCCCTAAACCGCCCGTTAAAACTTTCGATAAAAGCATTATCTACCGGCCTGCCCGGCCTGATAAAATCAAGCTTCACTTTGTTCTTGTAGGCCCATGCATCCATTACTCGGGAGGTAAACTCTGTTCCGTTGTCCACTGTAATCACGTTAGGTAGATGCCCTCTCCGACGCAAACGCTCCAAGCAGTTCACTACCTTGTTGGCTCTGAACGAAAAATCAGCTTCTGTCATCAGACATTCCCTGCTAAACAGATCAACAATGGTCAGGACACGGAATTTGCGGCCGTTCTCTAAGGCATCCGCTACGAAATCCAACCCCATCGCTCATTTATCATTGTGGGCAAGCCCTGCTGCACCCGAGCAATGCTTGCCCTCTTTTTCTTTCTCCGTATGTGCAGCTGTAATCCCAATAGCTTATATAGCCTATGCACCCTCTTATGATTCACTTTCCATTCTTCACGCCTCAACAAAATGTATAACCTTCTACACCCATATCGTGGACGAGATGCTGCCAACTCTTTGAGTCTCTGTATCAACGCCCTTTGATCTTTGCTTTTGCTCTTGTACTGCTTGCTTGTCCGGCTTAACCGGATCAGCCTGCAAGAACGTCTTTCACTTACCCTATACGTCGTACACAAATATGTAACAATCTCCCGTTTTCTTGCAGGCTTTAGAATTTTTTTGATAGCACATCCTGAAGCATATGCTTATCGAGGCTCAAATCTGCTACAAGCTTTTTGAGCTGTCGATTTTCTTCCTCCAGCGCTTTTAATCTCCTGATCTCAGGGACTCCCATACCTGCATACTTTTTCTTCCAATTATAGAAGGTCTGCTCACTGATGCCCATCTTACGGCAGATATCTGCTACCGAAGCACTAGTCTCTACCTGATGGAGCGCAAAGGCAATTTGCTGATCCGTATACCGCTTCTTCATACCATTTCCCCCTTTTTCTACTGTCCAATTTCACCAAATTGCTCAACTTTAAATTGGCACAGTTATCCGGGGGGACGTCAACTTATATTATCACTTATTAACAGAGGGATATGTTGAGAGGGCAATAAGCACTAGATTACCATCATCATATACCCTTTTAGAATAAGCTCCTAAATGTAATATTGCTTTATCAAAATTATATATATTATTTATTAAAATCAGCCCTTTAGCATTAACTAAAGGGTCCTCTTGTTGTCTCATGCGAGTTGAGTAGAAACTACTTATAGTATTTATCGTTTCATACTCATACATTACATAACTTATTCCAGATAATTTCAAATAATTAATAATATCATCTGCATTATTTGAACAAACCATTCCTGGAATTATGCTTGTCATGCAAGGTAAGTCTGCTACATATAACACATTACGAGAAAAATCAAGCAAAAATGGCCTGTTTATGCGGACTAATATTTTACTGCCAAGTTCGGTCTTTTCCTGTATCGCCTTGATAGCTTTAGTTTCTTGAGAACTAAATGAATTTTCCTTTACTGACAATAGCACGTTGATACTTTCAGAATAATTTTTAATGAAATCTTGAAAATGCTTTCCCTTTAGGTCGTTTTTAAATGTAATCGCCAGTCCGAAAGCCACCATAACAATTAATAAAATCCTCTTATAGCTTTTCGCTTCAATTGCATTAAATAAAAACACCACAAATACAAAAGATGAAAATAAAATGATAGGATAATCATACCGGATTATTACCGCTCCATCTGAGATGAATATAAATATTGCAATGCCAAGCATAGAAGAGACAAATAGAGCAATGCCACCAAGCCAAATTCTTTTTTGTCTCCCCATAACAATAAAGCATGCCCCAGCAAGAAATACATTAATTATAAGCGCATACATGAAATAATGTGACCGCTTAAAATATAAATATAGGTATTTTACAAGAGTTGTAAAAGGTTGTTTCTCTGTATTTAAAAAGACATTACTTGTGAGTTGCGGCATATACCAAATGAATACAATAAAGAATGCTATAAAAACAGAAATAACTGTATTTTTAATGACATTGCTACGAATATCTCTCTGTGTAACAATGCCAACTAATGCAAGCGCCAGAAACATTAAGACAACAAAAGGAACCATTGTATTTTTCAAGGTTAAAAAAGCCCCCAGAAGCAAACCAATTATAATTGAGTTCTCCCTTTTATTTAATCCATTATTGTCGAGAATACAGAACAGAGCAAATAAAAAAGGAAAAATTATATAAGTCGGAGTGGCATTCACCACTAATAAATAACTAATCTCAAGCAAAAAAAACGTAATCAAGCTAATTGTCGCGAGTATGGGTAACGGCTTGTATCGGAACAGGTAATAAAATGCTACCACCATTAATAAAATGCCGACCGACCTATCGAAAAGGTATGCACTGTTGTAACCTAAAACCTGTATTACTCCTGCCTGAAGAAAAGCAAAACTGCCAGGTCCGGTAACATTCATCCTAGCATTAAACGGATCCGGCTCAAAAGTCCCAAGTTGCAGCATCTTGATAGGGATGATAAAATAACCTTGAAAATCATCTGTAGCATTAAATTCGTCTACATGCAGCCCATTGATAAAAACAGGCAAAATAAGGATCAGCATTAGAGATATGAGCCATGCAGATTTTTTTTTAGGGAAAATACCCTTTAAACCTAAAAAAGATTGATGATTCTTTAACAGTATGATACCAACATAGAACACACCAAATATAAATATAAGGCCTAAAGATACTTTTCCAATACATTTAGTAATATTAAGAATACCTCCAATGGTTAAAACGACCGCTGTCCCTATAATTGGAGAAAGCCCATAAGGAGCATCTTTATTGTTTTGATAAATTAAATCAAGAAGAGACAAACCCCATCCATATAAAGAAATAAAGATAAAGACTGCAAATAATGCATAAATGAATAAATAAGTTTCCATAAAATATATTATTTTTAGATAATTGATCTTTGATCCAACTAATGACTGAACTTCAATTAATATCCTTCTCTTCGTTTAACAGTTTTAGATGGAGATCAATTTTTTCGAGGAGTTGTCTGTTGATAGCTATTAAATCAGCCAGTATTGCAATGGTAAAAAGCAAAATAGCTGCTATGATAAGAATAGTACAAAGAATTAATGACTGAATGTGTCCTTGTCCCATCCCCATTGTCAAGAGAATCAGGAACCTTACTCCAATAAGAATACCTGCTAGGAAGTTTAATAGCGCCAAGGTTGAAAAAAATTTAAAGGGATTGTAAACAACAAACATCCTCGCAATAGTTACTGCAGAGATAAAAACATAGGACAAGGAATTTTTTACAAGTCTTGATGGTCTAAGGTATTCATTAGTCCTGACAGGAACAGAAGCAATTACAGTCCCATTACGAGAAGCTTGGATAATTGTTTCCAAAGTATATGTATAGTCACTAAAAACGCAAATCTTCTTAGCAGCTGTCCGACTAATGGCTCGAAAACCGCTCGATGCATCTTTTACATCAGCCCGACTAATAAATCTCACTACAAGACTGCCTATTTTCTGTAGTAGCTTTTTGCTAAATGAAAAATGCTTAATGTCATCTATCGGTCGTGTACCTATCACCATATCAGCTTTTTTCTCAATTATAGGCACTATTAATTTCTCAATATCCCCTGCGTGATATTGGTTGTCGGCATCAGTATTTACGATTATATCGGCACCTTTTTTAAGACAGGCTTCAATACCTATCATAAAAGCTCGCGCTAATCCCTGATTTTTGGTTAGACGAATCACATGCTCAACGCCATGCCATTTTGCTATCTCTGCGGTATGATCTGAGCTTCCGTCATCAATAACTAGCCATTCAACACAATCAACTCCTTGTAAAGAACGTGGAAGTGCCGCAAGGGTTGTAGGTAGAGAGACTTCCTCGTTAAAGCATGGTATTTGGATAATACATTTAAGCAACACTACACCTCACATTAAAAGTTGAGACCTTTAAATTCTCAGCGCGTAACCTATCGGCGCCGGTCGTAAAAAAGTATTTATTCATGTTCCGTAACTTTGTATAGTCAGATTGATAACTAAGATGATACATTCATCCATTCCCGTGCAAGGTGTTGCGGCAGATTGGTACCAAAAAACTTTTCCCACACCAGCGTAATAGCGTGACCAGATTTTATGAGTCGCACACCGAAACGAAGGGCTCCAGTCAGCCTGTTCTCAGCAGCAAAGAATACTGCGCGAGCATCGGCCCACGCTTTGCGCCGTTCAAGAAAACCTTCCTTAATTATTTGTCTTTCTATCCATGTTAAAAACTCCAGCCATCTCGCTTCGTCATTAGTGGTTGAAGGATCAAAGTAGCCATGGATGCGTAGGAGATTGCAGACGGAGGCTCCGGCTGCATACGCAAGTTGTGATGTGTCCATCCCATAACTCGATATCTGTTCCGGATGCTTTCTGACCCTTACAAGACAGTTCGACAGACACGCAATTTTTCCCCGTTCCGCAAGGCGAAACCATAAATCCCAGTCCTGCGTTTTTCGGAACAATGAATTATAGCACCCAGAGTCCTGCATGATTTCACGTCGAAAAAAGGCCGATGAATGCGGGAAAAATCGTCTCAAATGCATGAGGTGTTGAACCAGCTTGTTATGCCGCGATGGATACAGGTGTTTCTTTATGACACGACCTTGCTCGTCGATTTCAACAAACCCGGAGCCGAGCAACACCACCTCCGGATGATTGTGTATAAAGTTGACTTGTTCTTCGAGTCGAGTTGATTCACACAGATCATCGGCATCCAGCCGGGCAATCCATTTGCCTTTAGCCTGGGCGATACCCACATTGAGAGAGTCGGTCAGACCGGTATTTTTCTTGGATATAGCAACGATGCGCTTATCCCGATCGTTATAGGTTTGGATGATGTTCCACGTCACATCCGTTGAGCCATCATCCACCAGAATAAATTCGAAGTTCTCGAAGGTCTGGGCGAGAACACTTTCGATAGCATCGTGCAGCCAGCGGCTGGCATTGTAGCAGGACATCAGGACAGAGACTTCGGGTATTTCAATACGCGATTTTTTAATCATATCAATCTAACCAAGTAGCGTTCACAATCAGGGTAAAAGACATGTGACAATTTATTAAAGCTTGCTCCACTCATCCGGTATCAACCCCTTAAAGCCCCAAGCGGTTCTACCATCCAATTCAATATTCGGTGTTATCACCAGTTTCTCCTTTTCACCTCCCAGCCAAGCGCCCCACCAACTAAATGTGCTGTTGGCGATGATGAAGTGCTTGCATTGAGTCATTAGCCACAAATCGGCATATGCCTTTTCATCTCCCCGGTTGCAGGAAACAAACACCACCCGATCTTTGGGCAGGGTAAGTTTTGTTCGGGCATTCTCCGGGTCATCGGAAAAAATGAAGTAACGGGGCAATCTAATCTTACTCTCCGTCAGGGCAATAGCGCGCTCGTAGTAATTAACCGAAGCGTTGTATATCGATGTATTGCCCGGGGCATCAAACCAGCGTAAATGTAAGGCCACGGATTGGTTGTTGTGAATCTCCTCCGCTATTCGCTTATTCAACGCATCCGTGGGGGGGACAATTCGGAGGTCCTCGCGGATGGTCTGCTCCAAATCCTTGAAATAGCCCTCGCTTTGCCACAGCCCATCAAGATAGAGAGTACCTTTTACCTTCATGACCAACAGCCGTTCATCAAAATCCAGACCCTCTTGTTCGATATATCGGCGCTGCTCAAAAGGCTGCCTGCGGGACAGCCACTTCATAACACCCCGGCGATAGCGCTCAAAGGGGGCTAATCGCTCCGTTGTCGTCGCCTTGCGTGCCGAAATGTTGAAACAATCCAGCATGTACGTGCGGTGATAAAGCCGATCCCGGGCAAATCCGGTTACATCATCGATTACCAACTCCGCATTATTTGCTATGGCCAGTCTTCGAGCCGCTGCATAACAAAACAACTGGTTTCCAAGCCCCCCTTTGATGCGGGAGATTACCTTTGCCACTGCTTCACCAAAATATTTGATATATTTGAATTTACCAAAGCATAATCGAAATATAAACTACAGACAGAAATTATCTACAAAGCATTGGACTGCTTTGATTATTGATAATCGTTGACTCATGATGCATTTCTGATTGCTTTTCGAGCCCAATTTTCCCATACGAATTTATATTGGTAAGTTAAGCTATGAGTTCTATGCAATCTTTCTTGTATTAGCTCCATATGTACTGTTGAATTTCTCGAAATATTATGGAACTGAACTTGAAGATTTTTTACGATTCCAATCAGGTCGGTTTCAATAAGTCTATCCAATAGTTCGTACTCTCCCCCCTCAATGTTTATCTTCATTAAGTCAATTGAAGTGATATTTTGTTCTCTAATCCAAGATGCAACATCAATGATTTGTATGGACTCCTTTATGTTAGCGTTTCCGAACATTGAACTTCCATCTCCACTTATACTGATTATATCTTCTCTGGCCCTTCCCCCTAATCCGCACTGGAGAACTTGGATTTTTTCATTGCATGCAAATCTCTTTGAAATCTGTTTCGCATATTCACTGACCGGCTCAAATATAATAATTTTACAGCAATATCTCGAGAATATATCACTGGCCCATTGGCCTTGGTACCCCCCTAAATCCAAAACCATAGAGTCTTTCGTCAGATTGTAAGCAAACCGAAATTCATAATCACCTCCATCAGCATACCATTTTTTTACCATCCTATCGAGTTCAGAAGGAAAGAAATTATGCCATAATTTATAGATTATCTTTGAAATCATAAAGTTTTCACCTATTAATCTTACTATGTGTATCAACGCTCAAATAAAGAAATTGTCTTATTCCTTTGCTCGCATAGCGAAATGCTCTAATAATAAATATAAGGAGCATAAGAGGCAATATAATCTGATATAGCTGCATCGCAATATCAGACACCCAAATTTTAGGATCCACGAACCCCCAAGGCTTGAATACAGACACTATGAGCGGAAGTGCAACCATGCCTAGCTTTGAAAAAAAGTAAGCACATAGAGCTATGTACAAGCCTGACACTGCACTTAGAACAATAACACCCGGCATACCAAATTCCCAATAGAAATGAGCCCCCGTCGGAAACTCAACCATATTGTATGTATCGTATCCGTATATTTCTCGATAGATAATATACATTCCCATAGAAAAGATATCATCAGCAACCAGTGTACTTGGGACAGGTTTGTTTGGGTTAATCGAGCGAGGTAAGAATCCCATAAGTGAATGCTTGATTGGATTAATCCCAGCCGCTTCGCCACGATCATAGAGACCGATAAAGGCCGTTCCTATTCGAGTAGACGCTCCAAAGCGCCATTCTATTTCGTCTAAAGCAGACAAAGCCCCTTTTTTTTCTGGGTCAGCAGCAATATTAACAGCCACTCTTCCAGATTCATCAATGAAAATTGACCTATCAAACAGTCCCCCCAACGCAAAGTACATCACCATCAAAGCACAAAGTGTGCTACAAGTGATAATTTTAGACCATTTATCACGCAACATAAACCACGATACAAATAGCATAAATATAACCAAGTAGACTATAGTACCACGATTGTTAGAACTGCTGAAAATCGATAACAATGTAGAACCGACACCTAAGAAAAAAAGGGGGTTGTTGTAGTACCTTAACGAAAGCATCATCAGTAAAGGACCAACCGCAAGACCAGTATAACCGAATAACGACTTAAAGACTTCTGAAAATAGACCAAGATATATGCCGAGAATGCCAAATGCATAGAATGTTATAAATCCTGATGCCAGTATAAACAGGAGGGTTTTTGATTCCAAATACTTATAATAAAAGAAATCGTTGAGCTCTATCCTTTTCTTGCTTTTCGTGACAACACTGAGCACACTCAGCAACACTGTAAACCACACTGACCACGATATCATTTCAATAAGATAGAGGAGAACAAGAATAGGAATAGAAACATTGTCTTCACGTTCAAACTTGTAGTTACTGGCTATTCTCATTAATGTCGGCAAGAAATAGTAGAGCCCCATCTTGACAAAGACAAAAAAGAAAATCAGATCTATCATAATGGGGACATTAAATATTTTTCTCGCTACTCGCCATGCGAAGTAGGCTATACAGAGCATAGCGATACTCAGAAAGAGAAGGGAGACACTTGAGACAAGATATTCAATCACGATAAAATCACTAAATATATGCTGCATCTGATTTACAGGATTCCATTAGATCACTGCTTGCGAAACAAGCACCAAAATCAGAGACACCGATTTTTTAAAAAATAAGATTCCCATTTATTTTCAATTTTATCAACAAAATCCAATTGTTTCGGTAGCACCATTCTTTTCTTCACAAGAATGAATTGAATAAATACCACATATACACCCGATAAAGTCAAAACGACTAAAGATTGAATAATACTAGGGGTGAGATATAAGGACCTAATAATTCCCAAAAATACAATCATAGGCAGTGTAAGGATAAATGAAAAAAACAACCGCTTAACAGGGAGTTTAACGGGCAACAATTTTACCATTGTCCACCGACCTACCAGAAATACAGCCAATGATCCGGCGGACAAGGAAATACCAGCACCTAAATATGGATCCCAGCTGGATAATGAGAATAATCCACACATCATAACTATTAATCCGATAATATTCGGTAAAATATAGCCCTTCGTATTATGTTGTATCATACCCACCATTGAATACGCGGTATAAAATATCAATGCCAACTGAGATATTACACCCCATATTATACTATTTTTTGCAATATGATAAAATTTTTCTCCCACAATAATTTTAGCGATAAATGGCCCCCCGCATATAATATATATAGACATCACTAATGCTGCTGGCATCAAATAGTACGCGTAATTATTCCATGCAGCAGTTTTCTTTGATATGTCACCTGTAGTAATTTCTTTAAAAAAAATAGGGTCATAAAACTGATTGAACAGAGAATAAAACCTGTCCACTAAGTTCATTCCCAAGCCGAATCCCACAGTAAATAGCCCAACAACTTCCAGGCTGCTGGTCTTTTCAAGAACAAAGCGATATGCTGATTGTTGAAACCACAATATCAAAGAAGCAACACTTATTGGCCATCCAAAATTAAATACCAATAACAACGATTTTGGTTTTTCGATAGATGTTCCATTTTCACGCGCTCTAAAGGCCTGTGGCGGTTTTAATAATTTTAAAAATACTATTCCACTGAAAAAAAGTATAAGGAGGTGACTGAGAATTTGCCCTAAAAGCCAGTTTTCAGCAGACATGGATATGAACATAACAAATAGCAATGAAAGACATATTCCTAACCAAGTTGTAAGATTTGAAAAAAAAACATACCAAATACGTTTCTTAAACATGTTCAACCAACCCATAAATCCATTGTTAATACCAGTAGTAAAAACTAACCCCATGACAAGCATTATAATCCAGTAAGTTTCGATATTGATCCCAATGCCGATCGTGTGTTTCATGATAATCAAGACGATACTGCCGACAACCGACACAACAGATAAGTACAGGAAGAGATATGAAATATTTTTACGAACCATACCACGCAAGTCCCATTCAAGAAGATTCCGCTGTGTATAGGCAGATGCTGGACCAGTCAAAAAGTTAAACCATAAAATAATTGCCATAACAATTGCCATTCTGCCTATCTCATGAGGGACAAGCACAGATGTAACTATTCTGGTTGATAGCATGCCAGTAATAAACTGAAAAGCAGTGCCAATCAATAAAATTAGAATATCTTTTTTATTTTTACTCAGCAATATATACGGTCCTTGTTTTTCTCAAAATAACCCGTCGGGTCGCATATTGCTTTGTCGTTGCCCGGCAGGGATGCACTATAATCCAAGTCCCTTAATTATCGTATCTGAGAACTCCGGCGGCAGGAATCGATCAAATCTTTGACTGTTGATATAATCCTGCATTGCCTCTTGAAATCTGTTATAATCTTTTTCAGTCATATGGATCAAATATTCTTCTAATTCTTCATTAGATTTAAATAGCCTACGATCTATGAAGGCATCCTTATCAACATATTTGGTAACATTAGCTGCACCCCAATAAATAGGCACACACTTGCTACGCATACAATCAAAAATCTTTTCGGTTATCCATCCTGGTTCATCCAATATATTTTCATAACACAAGCCGAAGCGATAGTATGGTAAAACATCCCACTTATTTTGTACCTTGCCACGGTAAGACGGGTAATTTTGTCGCAGATAGGGGATTGTCTTTTCTAAAATATTTATTGGTTTATTCCAACCCACTCCATATAAATCAAAACCCTCTGGCTGTTTACGTTCAAAATAGCGTATTGATTCCCGCCTCGCTGAATATAATTCCCTCGGGTGTTTTGAAAATTTGTTTATAGAAATAGTAACCAACAATTTCTTATTCGAAAAGGAAATTTCTGGTACACCTGGGAACAGACGTGTTTGGGTCAAATAAATCTTAACAAATTTATGTTCATCAATGTAATTGTCATGCCATGTAAAAATAAGGGGAAACATTTCGTGAAATTTCGAGTCCCAATTTTCCGGAATCACAGACGGAGGTTCCATCAATAATAATGCCATTCTTTGTTGCATACCGGCGTGTATACATTCATTATATAAATCCCTAAATAGCCGCTTCCCTTTAATCCTTGACTTCATTTTTCTTGCCAATCCACGCCAACCAGAGTAAGGTTTTACACTATTCTGATCGATGAAAAGCACCCATTCACAGTTATCAAGAGGATTGTTGTCAGCCGTTTTGAGCTCATAGCCGAGTTCATGCAACCTATCACGCAAGTAAATGAACTGATCGGTAATATTATCTCGCACATCGGGGTCAAATAGTGTATTGCCTGATGTGCTAAGAATTAAAATCGTCTTCATACGGGATATGCCTCCTACATGCTCACTAAGGTTTTGGGAAGTTAAATGATCACAATGAAAAAGAATAGCGAACGGGAATCTATAATTATGTGCAAAGTAGATTTACAGTGTCTTCAGATAATCTATTATTATCTCCCAACGCTGCATTTCCGGCGTGCCTGGCGTTTTTATAACATCGTCCTTATAGGTGTCATAAATATTTTCGTCAATACCCAACTGCTCTTCTTTCAAAAACTTGGATACTTCTTTCTGATTACTGATGTTGACAGGTTTTTTCCCAAAATAAGCAGCTTGACCATTAATAAGTTCCGCATCCTGTCCTTTTTTTAGTTGTTCCGTGATAATGAATATTACCGGTTTTTTGAACAGTACCGCATGGCCGATGGCCATGCTGCTATGCAATATGACGAATTGCGAATTAGCAACCAGTTCAGGTGTCCGGTAAGACATTGTCCGTCTGCCTTCAAAATAATCTTTGCGTTCATATTCGTTGCCGCCACGAGGATGCTTTGCTATTATGACTTCGACATCCCATCTGGCCTCGATTTTTCTGAAAAAAGCACTTAATTCGGAGAAATAAATATCCGGTGTAGCACCACTCTTACAGTTACTACGAATATAATTGGGATGAAAACAAACACACCCATCCAGGAAAACCGCAATATTTTTATTATGACCCCACTTGGGCTTATCTTTCTGCAAAAGATAAGCATCGTAATCGATATTATGCGCAAGGAGAGTTTTAGTGTTGGAGGCTACGGGTAAATCATAAATTTTGACAAATGCCAAAGACTTATTGCCTCCTCTTACAATGAGACGTGACGGATTGACAATATATGGCCGGACAAAACGGAAAACGGCATTCTGGCATTGCAATACCGACAGTCTTGCAAGTATTTTTTTGACTGTGACCCTTTTGATCCGGTTTATCAGGTCTGCTGTTTCCCCCCCCTGACTCTTGAAATAAAACTCCAGCAGCAGCAGATCATTCCCGTATCTCAACTTTTTTTTTGTGATTGCCCGGTAAATAAAATATGTTTTTAAGGTACAACCCACATGTACAAACAGGAAATCATTACTACCCAGATTGGATATCCTGTTTTTGAAATCTTCTTTCACATGAATAAGGCGATACTTATCCGAAACCAAGCCGGCATCTGTGACATCCCCCTGATGCCTGAATACTTCCGGATTGATCACCGGCATCAGATTCCATATTTCCACGTCATATTTATTCCTTACTAACAGGTCAATCCCCAGGAAATTGTACTCCTGATCGCGAATCGGATAACTTATGATAAAAATGACTCTGGAAATCATTACAATGCCTTTGGCTTGCCGGATCAGGATTCAGGTCTGCCTGAATCCTCTAAAAGAGGAATCCCGCTCAAAGTAGAGTTTTCTGGCAGTATTTAAGGAATTGTTTAGTTGGAATGAATAGTAGTGTTCAATGAGCGTTTTATTCGCCTCATAAAGCACCTCATGAAACTTGTCATCAGTCATATCTGTAAAATTGACCGCCAGTAAATCCGAATTGAGATGTTTATTCTCGTAGAAATCTGCACAGTCCTTTAGAAGTCCTTTTTCAATCGCATAATAATATAGTGGAGAGCCTGGATACGGGGTAACGGGCCTAATTGTCCTCATCTGTGAGTGGTCATCATATTTCAATAGGAACTCAACACCAAGTCGTAAGGATTCTGAGGTTTCACCAATATTACCGAATATAATATTAAAACCAGGACTTATGCCTGCAGCTAATGTATTTTCGATACCACTTACAATCTGTTTGACCGTAAGAGATTTGTTCATGTTACGAAGGGCTTTTTCATCTAATGATTCAATTCCGTAATTAATGAAGACACAACCCGCTTCTTTCATCAATTTCAAAAGATCGGGTTTTGCATAGTTCAATCTGCCATTACACCACCATTTGAATTTGAGATTAGATTTAATAAAGCTTTCACAAAGCTCAACTGTTCTCTGAGCTGAACTCATTAAAAGTTCATCCTGAAAATCAATGTAAGAAATAGCATAGTTTTTCTGTAAAATTTTTATTTCCTCAATAATACTTTCAGAGGATCTAGCTCGATGCCCCTCATCCATTCTATAGCAGAAATTACACTTAAAAGTGCAGCCTCTACCTGTCAAAACAAGCATCAGACGTTCGCTATTCCTAATATTTGGCTCTCTAGCTAATGCATAATGCTCCATTGGAAATAAATCCCAGGCTGGGTAAGATATTTCATCAATATTTTGAATAAGTGCTCGTCTTGGGGTTTGAATGCATTTACCGTTCTCCATAAATGCAACACCAGCAATAGAAGCCAATTCCTTCCTATTTTCTAAAGCTTTTAACAGTTCAATCATTGTAACTTCGCCTTCACCAATTACAACAGCATCTGCTTTAGTTTTCTCAAGGAAATATTCAGGTTCAGGTGATGGTCCATGACCTCCGATAACATAAAAAGGCCTATTTTTTGACGAATTTATTGCTTCAGATATTTTTAGTAACTTTTTATATTGGTAATATCCACCTATAACGCCTACTCCAACAACATCAAAATATTCCCTATCTAACAAATCGATCAGGTGAGATTCTGGCCAATGATAAACGTCCTGATTATAAATTCTAACTTCATGCCCTGCATTTCTGCACGCTGATGCAATATATGCTAAACCAAGGGGGAAAACTGAAATATAGGAATCATTGTCATAAGCGATAAGAAGAATTTTCATTTAAAACACCTCTCAAAAATTGATTTTCTTATTTTTATTACCAACATGATCTTCCTCCATCAATAATTAATATAGCGCCAGTCATATACGAAGACGCTTCTGATAAAAGGAATAAAACAGCTCCCTGATATTCATCCGGTCTAGCCAATCTTCCCATGGGAATACGGCTACAAACCTCTTTGAGAAAGGCCTGATCCTGATTGTTCGCAACCCCTCCCGGGCAAAGTGCATTGCACCTAACATTTGGCCAATATGTCGCTAAATAACGGGTCAAGCCAATGAGACCAGATTTGACTACAGAATAAGTAACCGGTTTGACGGGTTGAATGTCATCCGGCAAACCAGTTTTGCGATATAACCGCTGATCCGGTGCAATCAGTCCCAAATCCGAGGAGATATTTACAATACTGCCACCTTGTGGATTTCGAGCAATGGCAGAGCCGTAATATTTGGCGCACAGAAAAGAGCCGGTCAACCCCACTGCCATGTCAGCTTGCCAGACTTCCACGGGAAAGTTCTCCAACCGTGAAAAGTTTTTGGCGCCGTCCCCTTCCACCTTGGGGTTGTTCGCGGCATTATTGACCAAACCGTCAATGTGACCATAACGAGCCAGTAAAGCAGTACTATTCTTTTCAATTTCCGCCTCTTTAGTAATATCCACTGCCCAGCCGCTAGCTGGAACGCCGAAATGAGCGATAATATCGGCAGCCAAGTGTTCAACCGCATCAGCATTAATATCCAGAAGTACAGGGATGCCCCTCATCTGAGCTACGGCATCAGCATGCTGTCGTCCAAGCAAACCAGCCGCCCCAGTTATGACAACTACTTTATTATCCAATGAAAACAAATCATTTATCATAATAATTACATGTCCTTTAAAACAAACTCACGGTCTGACCGCCATCCACTACCAGACAAGCACCGGTAATAAAGCTGGCACGATCAGAGCAAAGAAAAACAACAGCATCGGCAATCTCCTCAGGCGTACCAAAACGTCCCATCGGGACAGTAGCGTTTATAAGCGCATCCACACGTTTTGGATCCTCCTTGATTTTTGCATCCCAGCTGCCACCTGAGAAATAGACATTGCCGGGCGCTATACAATTGACCCGCACACGAGGTGCCAACTTGCGTGCCAATTGTTTTGAAAGCGACACTATCGCAGTCTTTGCCACAGAATAATCAGTTGGAGCGCCAATGGCTTCTATGCCGGCGATAGATGAAATAAAAAGTAGACATCCACCACTATTAATCAACAAGGGCAAAGTGGCTCGAGCCGTTCCTTCCGCAGTCATAAAATTAGTGCGCCAGACTTTATTGAAATGCTCCGAATCTGGCAAGGCGTCAGTCAGACTACGACCATTGCCGACGTTAGCTATTGCAATATCCAGACCACCCCAGTCGGCATTAATCCGCCCCAGAACGTCAGGCCAATTTGATGCGTCAGCGCAGTCAGCAGAAAAGATGAGCACACGATCTTGTCCATACTTACCAGTTAGTCGCTCAGCCGCTTCCAGCAGCGCTGCATGAGTGCGGGCCAGAAGCACTACCCGTGCGTTCTCCATCAAGAACCCTTCCGCAATGGACAGGCCGATACCACGGGATGCGCCGGTGATAAGAACCCGTTTATTGTCAAGATTAAGATTCATGGTAAGAACCCTTGTATGCGCTACCTTTCATTCCGGGTTTCATACCAAAGACCTGAAACAGATAATTGCAAAGTTTAGCAGAGTACTCCGTGAGCGGATGAGATGCCTCGTCGTAAACAACTTTAAGATAGTCAGTCATGGGAATCCAATTCTTCTACAAGTTCCATCAAGATGCCGGCAGAATCATGGCAGTAAGCCACTTTCACTAATCCACTCGGCGCTAACGCCGGAGGATTTACGACAGACCCACCCAATCTTGTAATCTCTTTACAAGTCAAGTCGATATCCTCAACCGTAAAGGCGATGTGTGAACAACCCAGCCTGTTCGACGGCGCATCCACAAGCGACTGAATATCCGGATGGGAGTGATATTGCAATAGTTCTACCAAAGAACCATCAGGAACCTGTAGTTTGGCCCACTCAAGCCGTACACCCGGAATGCCGACTACAGTTTCTATAAATGGGCCTGTTTCAACCTCGCGCCGCCAAACGCTCAATCCAAGCGCCACGTAAAATGCCAAGGAACGTTCCAGATCACGAACTACTAATCCGGTATGGCGGGTCTTGCAAATCACCCCTGCTCTTCCGAAATGCAGTCGCAAACAGTCTGGCCC
>Ga0209211_10003412_pt1 | contig 25937 bp, 23 predicted proteins | sample RifGroA2_FD_183992 | JGI IMG/M metagenome (GOLD analysis project Ga0209211, IMG submission 183992) | Groundwater microbial communities from Rifle, Colorado, USA - Groundwater A2 (SPAdes) (version 2) | ecosystem: Environmental > Aquatic > Deep subsurface > Groundwater | place: Rifle, Colorado...
CCGTGAACTTCGTGTGCAGCACCTTCGTGATCGCCGACGTCAGCGTCGTCTTGCCGTGATCAATGTGCCCAATCGTCCCAATGTTCACGTGCGGCTTCGTCCGCTCGTACTTCGCCTTCGCCATGGTCTGGCCTCCGACTCCTTGGTCTAGCGGGAACCGGCGCGCGCCGCCGGCTTGCCGGCGACCTTCGCCATGATCTCTTCAGCGATCGCGGAGGGGACCTCCTCGTAGCGCGCGAACTGCATCGTGTAGGTCGCGCGCCCCTGCGTCATCGACCGCATCTCCGTCGCGTACCCGAACATCTGGGCGAGCGGCACGCTGGCGCGGATGACCTGCGAGCTGCCCCGCGCCTCCATCGAGATGATGCGCCCCCGGCGGCTGTTCAGGTCGCCGACGATCGCGCCCATGTATTCCTCGGGCATGACGACCTCCACGTCCATGACCGGCTCGAGCAGCACCGGCCTGGCCCGCCGGCAGGCCTCCTTGAACCCCAGGGACGCGGCGATCTTGAACGCCATCTCCGAGGAGTCCACGTCGTGGTAGGAGCCGTCGGTGAGTCGCACGCGGACGTCGACCATCGGGTAGCCGGCCAGCACGCCCGTGTCCATCGCCTCGCGCACGCCCTTCTCGACCGCGGGGACGTACTCCCGTGGAACGGCGCCGCCGACGATCTTGTTCTCGAATGAGAAGCCCTCGCCCGGCTCCGCGGGCTCGACCTCGAGGTAGACGTCGCCGTATTGCCCACGGCCGCCGGTCTGGCGGACATAGCGGCCCTGCGCCTCGGCCAGCTTGCGGACCGTCTCGCGGTAGGCGACCTGGGGCTTCCCCACGTTCGCCTCGACCCGGAACTCGCGGAGCAGGCGGTCCACGATGATCTCGAGGTGCAGCTCGCCCATCCCGTGGATGAGCGTCTGCGCCGTCTCTTCCTCGGTCGTGACGCGGAACGTCGGGTCCTCGAGGGCCAGGCGCGAGAGCGCCACCCCGAGCTTCTCCTCGTCGGCGCGCGTCCTCGGCTCGATGGCCACCGCGATGACCGGCTCCGGGAAGGTCATCGACTCGAGCACGATCGGCCTGTCCGGGTCGCACAGCGTGTCGCCCGTCGTCGTCACCTTGAGGCCGATGGCGGCCGCGATGTCGCCCGCGGCGATGGCCTCGACCTCCTCCTTCTTGTTGGCGTGCATCCGGAGGAGGCGGCCCACCCGCTCCTTCTTGCCCTTCGTCGAGTTGTAGACGCCCGACCCCGCCTCCAGCGTGCCGGAGTAGACGCGCAGGAAGACCAGCTGGCCGACGTGCTGGTCGGCCATGATCTTGAACGCCAGCGCTGCGAACGGCGCGTCGTCGGCCGCCTTCCGCTCCTCGGTCTCCCGCGTCTCCGGGTTCAGGCCCCCGACGGGCGGGATGTCGAGGGGCGACGGCAGGTAGTCGATCACCGCGTCCAGCAGCGCCTGCACGCCCTTGTTCTTGAACGAGGCGCCGCACAGCACCGGGAAGAGCCTCATCGCGATCGCGCCCTTGCGAACGGCCGCCCGGAGCTCCTCCACGCTGATCGGCTCGCTGCCGATGTACTTCTCCATGAGGTGCTCGTCCACCTCGGCCAGCGCCTCGATCATCTTGTCCCGGTACTCGGCGACCAGGTCGGCCATGTCGGGCGGCACGGGCCCCGTCTTGTACTCCCGGCCGAGGGTCTCGTCGGCCTCCTCCCAGATGCGCGCCGTCTGGTCGATCAGGTCGACGAGCCCGCGGTACCGGTCCTCCCGGCCGATCGGCACCTGGATCGGGACCGGGTGCGCCCCGAGCCGGCTCTTGAGCATGTCGAGGCAGTGATAGTAGTCGGCGCCGACGCGGTCCATTTTGTTGACGTAGACGATGCGCGGCACCTGGTACTTGTCCGCCTGACGCCACACGGTCTCGGTCTGCGGCTCGACGCCCGACACGGCGTCGAGGATGGCCACGGCGCCGTCGAGGACGCGCAGTGAGCGCTCGACCTCGACGGTGAAGTCCACGTGGCCGGGTGTGTCGATGATGTTGATCCGACAGTCGCGCCAGAAGCACGTCGTCGCGGCAGACGTGATCGTGATCCCGCGCTCCTGCTCCTGCACCATCCAGTCCATCGTCGCGGTGCCTTCGTGCACCTCGCCGATCTTGTACGACCGTCCGGTGTAGTACAGGATGCGCTCGGTCGTCGTCGTCTTGCCGGCATCGATGTGCGCCATGATGCCGATGTTGCGCGTCCTCTCCAGCGAGTACTGCCGTTCCACGTCGTCTCCTGCTCTTTCCTCTACAGGCGAGGAGGGGGGTCAGCCTGCGGCCCCCCTCCTCGTGGGATCTCCGCTACCAGCGGTAGTGAGCGAACGCCTTGTTGGCCTCCGCCATCTTGTGCGTGTCCTCGCGCTTCTTCACGGCGGTGCCGCGGTTGTTGGCCGCGTCGAGCAGCTCCGCCGCCAGCTTCTCCGCCATCGAGCGCTCGGGCCGGCGCCGCGCGGCGCCGATGACCCACCGCATCGCGAGCGACGTCCGGCGGTCCGGCCGGACCTCGACCGGCACCTGGTACGTCGAGCCGCCGACCCGCCGGGACTTCACCTCGACGGCCGGCTTCACGTTGTCGATCGCGGCCTTGAACATCTTGAGCGCTTCCTGCTTGGACTTGTCCTCGACCGATGCGAGCGCGTCGTACATGATCCGCTCGGCCGTCGACTTCTTGCCGCAAATCATCATGATGTTGACGAACTTCGCCACCAACCGGCTCCCGAACTTCGGGTCCGGCAGGACCTCCCGCTTGGCCGCCCCGGCGCGCCGCATGGCCTACGCGCCTCCGGCCTTGGGCGCCTTGGCGCCGTACTTCGAGCGGCTCTGCCGTCGGTTTGCCACGCCCGCCGTATCGAGGGTGCCGCGGATGATGTGATACCGGATCCCCGGCAGGTCCTTCACGCGGCCGCCCCGGATCATCACGATCGAGTGCTCCTGGAGGTTGTGGCCGACGCCCGGGATGTAGGACGTCACCTCGAGGCCGTTCGTCAGCCGCACCCGCGCGACCTTGCGCAGCGCGGAGTTCGGCTTCTTCGGCGTCGTCGTGTACACCCGGATGCAGACGCCCCGCTTCTGGGGACACCCCTGCATCGCGGGCGTCTTCGACTTCGTTCGCACCGCCTGGCGACCCTGGCTGACCAACTGGCTAATCGTTGGCATGGCTCTCCATTGCCCTGAACAGTGACAAAACTCTCACTTTATAACCGAGAGGCCCATAGTTGTCAACTATTTAGCGTCCCCGGCCTATCCCGCGACGGCCACCGAGCCGTCCCCCTCGCCCGCCGGAGGCTCGGCGGGCGGCGGCGTGAGCGAGAACACGGCGTCGAGCGCCTTCATCGCCTCACCGGGCGGCGTCAGCACTTCGACCCGGGTGTAGTTGCTGAGCCCCGTCCCCGCCGGGATCAACCGCCCGACGATGACGTTCTCCTTGAGGCCGCGCAGGTCGTCGGTCTTGCCCGAGATGGCCGCCTCGGTGAGCACCCGGGTCGTCTCCTGGAACGACGCCGCCGAGATGAAGCTGTCCGTCGAGAGCGACGCCTTCGTGATCCCGAGCAGGACCGGCTTCGCCGTCGCGGGCCGCTTGCCCTGCCCGAGCACCCGCTCGTTCTCCTCCTGGAAGACGAACTTGTCCACCAGCTCGCCGACCACGAACTCGGTGTCGCCGACCTCCTCGATGCGCACGCGGCGGAGCATCTGCCGCACGATGATCTCGATGTGCTTGTCGTTGATCGTCACGCCCTGGAGGCGGTAGACCTCCTGCACCTCGTTCACGAGATAGCGCTGCAGCTCCCGGTCGCCGAGCACGGCAAGATAATCGTGTGGGTTCGGCGATCCGTCCATCAGCGGCTCCCCGGCTTTCACCCGATCTCCCTCATGGACACTGATGTGTTTCCCCCGGGGGATCAGATACTCTTTTGTTTCCCCGTTGTCCGCGCGGATGACGATCTTGCGCATGCCCTTCACGAAGCCGCCCATCTCGACGCGCCCGTCGATCTCGGTGATGACCGCCTGCTCCTTGGGCTTGCGCGCCTCGAACAGCTCGGCGACCCGCGGCAGACCGCCCGTGATGTCCTTCGTCTTCGTGGTCTCGCGCGGGATCTTGGCGATGATGTCGGCCGCGTACACCTCCACCCCGTCGGCCACGACGAGGTTGGCGCCCACCGGCAGCGGGTAGCGATGGCGCTCGCCGCCGGACCCCTCGGCTTCCGAGGACCGGATGATGATGCCCGGCTGCAGCCGCCCCTCGGGGTCCTCGATCACGACCTTCCGCGCGAGGCCGGTGACCTCGTCGAATTCCTCGCGCACTGTGACGCCCTCGACGATGTCCTGGTACTCGACCCGCCCCGTGAACTCGGTCAGGATCGGGTTGGTGAACGGATCCCACTCGACCAGCACGGCCCGCACCTTGATCTTCTGGTCGGCCTTGACCTTGATCTTGGCGCCGTACACGACCGGGTACCGCTCGCGCTCGCGGCCGCGCTCGTCGGCCACGCCGATCTCGCCGTTGCGGTTCGTCGCGACCAGGTCGCCGTCGCGGTTCACGACGGTCCGGAGGTTGTGGTACTTGACGAGGCCCGCGCTCTTCGCCTCGTGCTTCGAGGCCTCGACGACGCGGCTCGCGGTCCCACCGATGTGGAACGTCCGCATGGTGAGCTGCGTGCCGGGCTCGCCGATGGACTGCGCGGCGATGATGCCCACGGCCTCGCCCAGCTCGGCCAGCCGGCCGGTCCCGAGGTTGCGGCCGTAGCACATGACGCAAATCCCGCGCTTCGTGTCGCACGTGAGCGTCGAGCGGATGCGGACGCGCTCCAACCCCGAGTCCTCGATCCGCTGCGCCAGCTCCTCGGTGATCTCGGTGTTCGCCTGGACGATGATCTCGCCCGAGAGCGGATCCCGGATGTCCTCCGCGGCCACACGACCCAGGATGCGGTCGCGCAGCGACTGGATGATGTCTCCGCCCTCGACCAGCGGCGTCGCGTCGATGTACTTCACCGTGCCGCAATCGTACTCGCTCACGATCACGTCCTGCGACACGTCGACCAGGCGCCGTGTCAGGTAGCCGGAGTCCGCCGTCTTGAGCGCGGTATCGGCGAGGCCCTTTCGAGCCCCGTGCGTCGACGTGAAGTATTCGAGAACGGTGAGGCCCTCGCGGAAGTTCGACGTGATCGGCGTCTCGATGATCTCGCCCGACGGCTTGGCCATGAGGCCGCGCATGCCGGCAAGCTGGCGGATCTGCTGCTTCGACCCGCGCGCACCGGAATCGGCCATCATGTAGATCGGATTGAACTCGCCGCCCTGCTCGCCGCCCTCGAGCTCGCGAAACATCTCCTCCGCGATCAGCTCGGTGACGTGCGCCCAGATGTCGACGACCTTGTTGTACCGCTCGCCGTTGGTGATGACGCCGTCCTGGTACTGCTGCTCCACCTCGTTCACCTGCTCGCGTGCACCGGCGATCTGCCGCTCCTTCGAGGACGGGATGTGCATGTCGTCGATGCCGATCGACAGGCCCGACAGCGTCGCGTAGCGGAAGCCGAGGTCCTTCAGCTCGTCGAGGAAGGCCACCGTCGCCTCGTTGCCGAGGAGGTTGTAGCAGCGGCCGACGAGCGCCGTGACCTCCTTCTTCTTCAGCTCCTGGTTGACGAACCGCAGCGGCTCCGGGACGACCTCGTTGAAGAGCGTCCGCCCCACCGTGGTTTCGAGGATCTCCCCCTTCCAGCGCAGCCGGATCCGCGCCTGGAGATCGACGTCCTCGTTGTCGTACGCGACCCGGACCTCCTCCGAATCGGCGAACAGCCGGCCCTCGCCGCGCTGCGGGTGCCCCGGCGTGCCGAGCTTCTCCTTCGTCAGGTAGTAGATGCCGAGGACCATGTCCTGGGTCGGCACGGCGAGCGGGGCGCCGTTCGCCGGCGACAGGATGTTGTTCGACGAGAGCATCAGCACCTGCGCCTCGAGCTGCGCCTCCATGCTGAGCGGCACGTGCACCGCCATCTGGTCACCATCGAAGTCCGCGTTGAACGCCGTGCACACCAGCGGGTGAATCTCGATGGCCTTCCCCTCGACCAGGATCGGCTCGAACGCCTGAATCCCGAGTCGATGCAGGGTCGGCGCGCGATTCAGAAGAACCGGATGCTCCTTGATGACCTCCTCGAGGATGTCCCAGACCTCGGGACGCTCCTTCTCGACGAATTTCTTGGCGGCCTTGATCGAGGACGCGATCCCCCGCTCCTCGAGCTTTCTCAAGATGAAGGGCTTGAACAGCTCCAGCGCCATCTTCTTCGGCAGGCCGCACTGGTGGAGCTTGAGGTACGGCCCGACGACGATGACCGACCGGCCCGAGTAGTCCACGCGCTTGCCGAGCAGGTTCTGCCGGAACCGCCCCTGCTTCCCCTTGAGGGTATCGGACAGCGACTTGAGGGGGCGATTATTGGGGCCAGTAATGACTCGGCCTCGACGACCGTTGTCGAAGAGCGCGTCGACGGCTTCTTGAAGCATCCGCTTCTCGTTCCGGATGATGATCTCGGGCGCCTTCAGGTCCATCAGCCGCTTGAGCCGGTTGTTCCGGTTGATCACGCGCCGGTAGAGGTCGTTCAGGTCGGACGTCGCGAACCGTCCGCCGTCTAGCGGCACGAGCGGCCGCAGCTCGGGCGGGATGACCGGGACGACCTCGAGGATCATCCAGTCGGGCTGGTTGCCGGACTTCAGGAACGCCTCGATGACCTTGAGGCGCTTGACGATCTTCTTCCGCTTCTGGACCGACGTCTCGCCGAGCATCTGCGCCCGCAGGTCGCGCGCCAGCGAGTCGAGGTCCATGTCGCGCAGCAGCTCGCGGATCGCCTCGGCGCCCATCCCGACCTTGATCGCCTCGGCGCCGTGCTCCTCCTGGAGCCGCCGGGCCTTGTCGACCGCCAGGAGATCCTTCTTCTTGACGGTCGGCACGCGGCTCTCGAGAACCACGTACTCCTCGAAGTACAGGATCCTCTCCAGCTCGCGCAGGGACATATCGAGGAGCTGCCCGATGCGGCTCGGCAACCCCTTGAAGAACCACACGTGCGAGACCGGCGACGCCAGCTCGATGTGGCCCATGCGCTCACGGCGCACGCGCGCGCGTGTGACCTCGACGCCGCACTTGTCGCACACCACGCCGGCGAACTTCATCCGCTTGTACTTGCCGCAGGCGCACTCGTAGTCCTTGGTCGGGCCAAAGATGCGCGCGCAGAAGAGACCATCCCGTTCCGGTTTGAACGTTCGGTAATTGATGGTCTCCGGCTTCTTCACTTCCCCATGCGACCAGTCGCGGATCTTCTGCGGCGCGGCGAGCTTGATCCGGATCGCGTCAAACGTGATTGGCTTCGCATGCCGATCGAGGATGCCCCAAAGATCCTTGGTTGGCTTGTCCTCTCTGATCAGGCTGCCGAAAGGCCGATCCGTCAGCATTCGCACTCTCCTCTCAGGAAGCCTTCTTCCCGTCCTTCGTGACCAGTTCGACGTCGAGCGCCAGGCTCTGGAGCTCCTTCACGAGCACGTTGAAGGACTCCGGCGTGCCGGGCTCGAGGAAGTTCTCACCCTTCACGATCGCCTCGTAGATGCGGTTTCGCCCCTCCACGTCGTCCGACTTCACGGTGAGCATTTCCTGGAGCGTGTGAGCCGCGCCGTACGCCTCGAGCGCCCAGACCTCCATCTCGCCGAACCGCTGGCCGCCGAACTGGGCCTTGCCGCCCAGCGGCTGCTGCGTCACGAGGGAGTAGGGCCCGATCGAGCGGGCGTGCATCTTGTCGTCCACGAGGTGGGCGAGCTTCAGGATGTAGATCTGGCCGACGGTCACTTCCTGGTGGAACCGCTTGCCCGTGCGCCCGTCGTAGAGCCCGGTCTTGCCGGACGTCGGGAGCGCCGCCTGCTTGAGGTGCTCCTTGATCTCCTCCTCGGTGGCGCCGTCGAAGACCGGGCTCGCCACCCAGAGTCCGAGCGCCCGCGCCGCCCAGCCCAGGTGCGTCTCGAGGATCTGGCCGACATTCATCCGCGACGGCACGCCGAGCGGGTTGAGCACGATCTCCACGGGCGTCCCGTCCGGCAGGTACGGCATGTCCTCCATGGGGAGGATCTTGGACACGACGCCCTTGTTGCCGTGCCGGCCCGCCATCTTGTCGCCCACCGAGAGCTTCCGCTTCACGGCGACGTACACCTTGACCATCTTGATCACGCCCGGCGGCAGGTCGTCTCCGCGCCGGAGACGTCCGATGCGGTCCTCGAGCATCGAGTCGTAGATTGAGATCTGCTCCTCGGCGAGCTCCTCGATCTTCCGAATCGTCTGCGCGAGGCCGTCGTCCTCCTTGATCTTGACCTTCTTCAGCTCGTTCCAGGAGAAGTTCTCGAGATCCTCGCGCGCGATCCGGTCACCCTTCTTCGTCACGCGCTTGGTCTTGTTGGTCGGATCGAAGAGATCCTGCAGGACCGTCTTCCCCACGAGGATGTTCTTCAGCTTCTGGTCCCGTTCCATCTCGACCATCGCGATCTCGTCCTGGTAGTCCTTCTCGAGCCGCCCGATCTCCTCCTCCTCGATCGACTTGGCGCGCTCGTCCTTGTCCACGCCGCGCCGCGAGAACACCTTGACGTCGACCACGGTCCCCTCGATGCCGGGCGGCACGGTCAGGGACGTGTCGCGCACGTCCCCCGCCTTCTCGCCGAAGATCGCGCGCAGCAGCTTCTCCTCCGGCGTGAGCTGAGTCTCACCCTTCGGCGTGATCTTGCCGACCAGGATATCGGCGGGCTTGACCTTCGCGCCGATCCGAACGATTCCCGACTCGTCCAGGTCCTTCAGGGCTTCCTCGGAGACGTTCGGGATGTCTCTGGTCACCTCTTCCTTGCCCAATTTCGTGTCGCGCGCCTGGATCTCGAACTCCTCGATGTGGATCGACGTGAAGCGGTCGTCCTTCACGAGCCGCTCCGACACCAGGATCGCGTCCTCGAAGTTGTAGCCGCCCCACGGCATGAACGCGACGAGCACGTTGCGCCCGAGCGCGAGCTCGCCCTGGTCCGTGCCGGGGCCATCGGCGACGACGTCGCCCGCCTGGACCCGCTGGCCCTTGCGGACGATCGGCTTCTGGTTGATGCACGTGTTCTGATTCGACCGGCGGTACTTCGTCAGGTTGTAGATGTCCAGCGGCAGGTCCTGCACCGGGTCGGTCTTCTTCGACCGGCTCTCGGCGCGGACCACGACCCGGTCGGCCGAGACGTACTCGACCACGCCGGGCCGCTTGGCGGCGACCACCGCGCCCGAGTCGCGGGCCACCACGTGCTCCATACCCGTGCCGACCAGCGGCGCCTCCGGCTGCAGCAGCGGCACCGCCTGGCGCTGCATGTTCGAGCCCATCAGCGCGCGGTTCGCGTCGTCGTTCTCGAGGAACGGGATCAGCGAGGCCGCGACCGAGACGAGCTGTTTCGGCGACACGTCCATGTAGTGCAGCTCTTCGGGCGGCACCATGCGGAACTCGCCGCCCTTGCGGGCCGACACGCGCTCGCTGACGAAACGCCCGCTCCGGTCGATCTCGGCGTTGGCCTGGGCGATGACGAACTGCTCCTCCTCGAGCGCCGTGAGGAAGATGATCTCGTCCTTGACGCGGCCCTGCTCCACCTTGCGGTACGGCGTCTCGATGAAGCCGAACTCGTTGGTCCGCGCGTACGTCGACAGCGAGGAGATCAGGCCGATGTTCGGGCCTTCCGGCGTCTCGATGGGGCAGATGCGCCCGTAGTGCGTCGGATGCACGTCGCGCACCTCGAACCCGGCGCGCTCGCGCGACAGACCCCGCGGGCCGAGCGCGGACAGGCGGCGCTTGTGGGTCAGCTCCGCCAGCGGGTTCGTCTGGTCCATGAACTGCGAGAGCTGGGACGACCCGAAGAACTCCTTCACCACCGCGGACACCGGCTTCGCGTTGATGAGGTCATGCGGCATCAGGGCCGCGATGTCGGAAATCGACATGCGCTCCTTGACCGCGCGCTCCATGCGCGTCAGGCCCACACGGAACTGGTTCTCCAGGAGCTCGCCCACCGAGCGGACGCGCCGGTTGCCGAGGTGATCGATGTCGTCGGTCGGCCGCGTCCCGAGCCGGACCATCAGCAGGTGCCGGACGACCGAGACCACGTCCTCGCTCCGCAGCGTCTTCACGCTGAGCGGCGCGTCGATCTGCAGCTTCTTGTTGATCATGAAGCGGCCCACACGCGCCAGGTCGTAGCGGCGACCATCCATGAACATCCCGCGGAACAGGGCGCGCGCCGACTCCACCGTGGGCGGATCGCCCGGGCGCAGGCGCCGGTAGATCTCGACGAGCGCTTCGTCGGGGTTCTTGAAGTGGTCGCGCGCAAGCGTCTCGTAGATCGACTGGTCCACCTTGCCCGGGCTCAGCACGAGCACCTTGAACGGCGCGACCTTCCGGCTCATCACCTGGGAGAGCAGCGTTGAGGTGATCTCCTGGTTGATCTGGACCAGCACCTCGCCGCTCTCCGTGTCCACGATGCGCGAGGCCGTGCGCCGGCCCACGAGCGACTCGGCGCGCACCGGAATCTTCTCGACGTTCGCCTCGACGAGCTTCTCGACGAGCTTGGCGTTCAGGATCTTGCCGGCGGCGACCACCGGCTCGCGATGGCGCGGCGGCCGCACGTCCTCCGCGACCTTGGCGCCGACGTGCGCCTCCGGGTGGAGTTTCACCCAGACGTTGCCATCCTCGAACGACAGCACCTCCTCGCCCTCGTAGAAGTGGGCGAGGATCTCCTCGTCCGAGAGGATCACGCTCTTCTCGAGGAACCAGAAGGCGCGCAGGAACGCGGTGGCGAGCATCTTGCGCCGCCGGTCCACGCGCACGTGCAGGATGTCGTTGGCGTCGAAGTCGAACTCCACCCAGGAGCCGCGGTACGGGATCACGCGCGCCGAGAAGAGCGGCTTGCCCGAGGCGAGCGTCTTGCCCTTGTCGTCGTCGAAGAACACGCCCGCCGAGCGCTGGAGCTGCGAGACCACCACGCGCTCGGTGCCGTTGATGATGAACGTGCCCTTGTCGGTCATGAGGGGCAGTTCGCCGAGGTAGACCTCCTGGCCGCGCTGCTCCCGGATGGTGCGGGTCTTCGCCTCCTTGTCGTGATCGAAGACCACGAGGCGGAGCGTGACCTTCAGCGGGATCGCGAAGGTCATGCCGCGGTCGTGGCACTCTTCGACCGTGTACTTCGGGTCACCGAAGTGGTACGAGTCGAACTCCAGGAGCGCGTTGTCGTTGTAGTCGGCGATCGGGAACACCGACTTGAACACCGCCTGGAGCCCGATCTCCTCGCGGCGATCGGCCGGAACCTCCTTCTGGAGGAAGGCCTCGTAGGACCGCTTCTGCACCTCGATGAGGTTCGGGATCTCGACAATCGACGGGATCTTGCCGAAGTCCTTGCGGCTGCGGCGCCCGCATTGAATCGTGCCTGCCATACCCTCTCCCGAGGGCGGACGAGCCGCCCTCACGTCAACCGAGTGGCTAAAAGGAGCTGTTCACCGCGCGCGTCTTACTTCACCTGGACGGTCGCGCCCTGCTCCTCGAGCTTCTTCTTCATATCCTCCGCCTCGGCCTTCCCGATCTTCTCCTTCACGGGCTTCGGCGCGCCATCCACGAGGTCCTTGGCCTCCTTGAGACCGAGCCCGGTGAGCTCGCGGACGACCTTGATGACCTGGATCTTCTTCTCGCCGGCGGCGCCCAGGATGACGTCGAACTCCGTCTTCTCCTCGGCGGGGGCGCCGGCGGCGGCGCCGGCCGCGCCCGGCGCGGCGGCGACGGCGACCGGCGCGGCCGCCGACACGCCCCACGTCTCCTGCAGGAGCTTGGAGAGCTGGGCGGCCTCCAGCAGCGACAGCTTGTTGAGTTCCTCCGCGATCTGTTCGACCTTGGCCATGTTCGGATGTCTCCCCTTGTGTGGTTCGGAGCGTTACTGGGCCGCCGTGGCCTGCTTGCCGCGCTGCTCGAGGACGTAGACGAGCTCGCGCTGCGGCGCGGTCAGGAGCCCGACGATCTGCGCCAGCGGCCCCGTGATGGCGCCCACGATCTGGGCCCGCAAGGTCTCCCGCGAGGGCAGGTCGGCCAGCGCCTTGAGGCCGTCGGGCTGGAGCATCCGGCCCTCGGCGTAGCCGGCCTTGATGGCGAGCGCCTGGTTCGTCCTGGCGAACGCGTGCAGCGCCTTCGCGACCGCGACCGGGTCCTGCTTCGAGAAGACGATCCCGGTCGGGCCGCTCAGGTGCGGCGAGAGCCCCTCGAGATCGGACGACGAGATCGCGAGCCGCGCCAGGCGGTTCTTGACGACCTTGTACTCGGCCGACACCGCGCGGAGCTGCTTGCGGAGATCGCCGAGCTGCTGGACGGTGAGGCCGCGGTACTCGGTGAGCACCACGGTCTTCACGCCGTCGAACCGCGCCTTCAACGCCGTGACTGCCTCGATCTTCTCCTGGGTTGGCATGGCTCTCCCGCCCCTAGACGACCTTCTTGAACATGTTCGCGACAGCCTGCGCATCGATCGGGACGCCCGGGCCCATCGTGGTCGACACGGTCAGCGACCGGAGGTACGTGCCCTTCGCGGCGGCGGGCTTGCCGCGCACGATCGCCTCGATCAGCGCCAGCCCGTTCGCCTTGAGGTTCTCGGCGGAGAACGAGTGCTTGCCGATCGGCGTGTGCACGTTCCCGGCCTTGTCCACGCGGAACTCGACCTTGCCGGCCTTCGCCTCGCGCACGGCCCGCGCGATGTCGAACGTGACCGTCCCGAGCTTTGGGTTCGGCATCAGGCCGCGCGGGCCCAGCACCTTGCCGAGCCGGCCGACCTGCCCCATGAGGTCGGGCGTCGCAATCGTCGTGTCGAACTCCATGAAGCCGCCCTGCACGCGCTCCACGAGGTCCTCGGCGCCCACCACGTCGGCCCCCGCCTCGCGCGCCTCGCGCTCCTTCTCGCCCTTCGCGAACACGGCCACGCGCACGCTCTTGCCGATGCCGTGCGGAAGCACGACCGCGCCGCGCACCATCTGGTCGGCGTGCTTGGGGTCGACGCCGAGGCGGAACGACAGGTCGACCGACTGGTCGAACTTCGCCGGCGGCATGCTCTTGATGAGCGCGAACGCCTCGTCCAGCGAGTACTGCCGGCCCTCGGCGAGCTTCGCCTTCGCGGCGTCGTACCGCTTGCTCACAATCGTCGCCATGTCGTTCTCCTCGCCCCTCCGCCGTCCGCTACACCACGTCGATGCCCATGCTGCGGGCCGTGCCCTCGACGATCCGCATCGCGGCGTCGATCGAGTCCGTGTTCAGGTCGGGCAGCTTGGTCTGCGCGATCTCGCGCACCTGCTGCCGCGTCACCTTGCCGATCTTGTCCTTGTGCGGCACGGCGGAGGCCTTCGCGATGCCCGCCGCCCGCTTGAGGAGCACGGCGGCCGGCGGCGTCTTCACGATGAACGTGAACGAGCGGTCCTGAAAGATCGTGACGACCACCGGCAGGATCAGCCCCTCCTGCGCGCCCGTCTGGGCGTTGAAGCCCTTGCAGAACTCCATGATGTTGACGCCGTGCTGGCCGAGCGCCGGCCCCACGGGCGGCGAGGGGTTCGCCTTCCCCGCCGGGATCTGCAGCTTCACGATCGCCTGGACTTTCTTCATCGAGACGCACCCATCACATTCGCTCCACCTGGTAGTACTCGAGGTCCACCGGCGTCGGCCGCCCGAAGACCGGCACGACCACCTTCATGCGCCCCCGCTCCGGGTTGCTGTCCTCGACGACGCCCTGGAAGTTGACGAACGGGCCGTCGACGACCCGCACCTTGTCGCCGCGCTGGAAGACCGACTTCGGCTTCGGCTTCTCGGCACCAGCCTCCATCTGCCGCATGATGTCGTCGACCTGGTCCTGCGAGAGCGGGACGGGCTTCGCCCCGGAGCCGACGAACCCCGTCACCTTCGGCGTCGAGCGCACGAGGTGCCAGGTGTCGTCGGTCAGCTCCATCTCGACCAGCACGTAGCCGGGGAAGAACTTCTGCTCGGTCTCGCGCTTCTGCTTGTTCCGCACCTCGACGACCTTCTCGGTCGGGACCAGCACCCGCGTGATCTTCTCGGTCATGCCGAAGATCTTGGCGCGCGACTGGATCGCCTCGGCGACCTTGTTCTCGAAGCCCGAGTACGTGTGGACGACGAACCACTGCTTGGTCGTCGTCGTCGTCTCACCGCTCATCGCAGGATCCTTTCCACGACCCGCGCCAGGAGGATGTCCACGCCGCCCAGGAAGAGCGCGATCACCACCGTGACGGCGATCACCACCACCGTGGAGTTCGCCAGCTCCGGCCGGCTGGGCCAGGTCACGCGGCGGAACTCCGCGACAACCTCCCTGAAGAACTCCTGCGCTCGTCGGAAGAACTCCATCTCGCTCCTTCACCCGGCGATAGATGGCAGGGGTGGAGGGATTCGAACCCCCATCCCCCGGATTTGGAGTCCGGTGCTCTAGCCGTTAGAGCTACACCCCTGGATCGCTACTTGGTCTCTTTGTGCGGCGTGTGCTTGCGGCACCACCGGCAGTACTTGCGGAGCTCGAGGCGGTCCGGGTGCGTCCGCTTGTTCTTCGTCGTCGAGTAGTTCCGCCGCTGACACCCGGTGCACGCCAGAGAGATGATGTCGCGCATCGCCTACTCCACGATCTCCGTGACGACGCCCGCGCCCACCGTCCGCCCACCCTCCCGAATCGCGAACCGCAGCTCCTTCTCCATCGCAATCGGCATGATCAGCTCCACCGCCATCGTCACGTTGTCCCCCGGCATCACCATCTCCACCCCCGCCGGCAACGTGCACACCCCCGTCACGTCCGTCGTCCGAAAGTAAAACTGCGGCCGGTAGCCGTTGAAAAACGGCGTGTGCCGCCCCCCCTCCTCCTTCGTCAGCACGTACACCTCCGCCTTGAACTTCCGATGGGGCGTGATGGAGCCCGGCTTGGCGAGCACTTGCCCGCGCTCGACCTCGTCCTTGTCGATCCCCCGCAACAAACACCCCACATTGTCCCCCGCCTGCCCCTCGTCCAGAAGCTTGCGGAACATCTCCACCCCCGTCACCACCGACTTCTTCGTCTCCCGAATCCCCACAATCTCGATCTCTTCCCCGACCTTCACCACCCCCCGCTCGATCCGCCCCGTCACCACCGTCCCCCGCCCCGTAATCGAAAAAATGTCCTCGATCGGCATCAAAAACGCCTTGTCCACCGGCCGCGGCGGCGTCGGAATGTAGCCGTCCACCGCCTCCATCAGCTTCCAAATGCACTCCGCCGCCTTCCCGTCCTCCGGCTTCTCCATCGCCCCCAGCGCCGACCCCCGTACCACCGGAATCTCGTCCCCCGGAAACTGGTACTTCTTCAGCAGCTCCCGCACCTCCAACTCCACCAGGTCCAGAATCTCCGGGTCGTCCACCATGTCCACCTTGTTCATGAACACCACCAGAAACGGCACGTTGACTTGTCGCGCGAGCAGGACATGCTCCCGCGTTTGAGGCATGGGACCATCGTTCGCCGCCACCACGAGGATCGCTCCGTCCATCTGCGCGGCCCCCGTGATCATGTTTTTGATATAGTCCGCGTGCCCCGGACAGTCGATGTGCGCGTAGTGCCGCTTCGCCGTCTCGTACTCCACGTGCGCCACCGCAATCGTGATCCCCCGCTCCCGCTCCTCCGGCGCATTGTCGATCGACCCGAACTCCCGCACCCCCACCGCCGTGAACTTCGTGTGCAGCACCTTCGTGATCGCCGACGTCAGCGTCGTCTTGCCGTGATCAATGTGCCCAATCGTCCCAATGTTCACGTGCGGCTTCGTCCGCTCGTACTTCGCCTTCGCCATGCCTCACTTCCTCCCGTTGGCGGTCACGACGTGACGACGACGTGTGAGGCTGGAGCCCATGTCCGGGATTGAACCGGAGACCTCGTCCTTACCAAGGACGCGCTCTGCCGACTGAGCTACATGGGCGTTCTCAGCATGCTCACGGTTCCTGGAGCGGGAAACGGGATTCGAACCCGCGACCCCCAGCTTGGAAGGCTGGCGCTCTACCGCTGAGCTATTCCCGCCCGTATGCGTAGCCCCGCGCACCCGCCTCACGACTCGTGCCTCGCTCAGGCCACCCGCGGTCCAAGCCGGGCACGCGGCACCCGCGACAATGGTGGGGAGGGGAGGATTTGAACCCCCGAAGGCGTACGCCAGCAGATTTACAGTCTGCCCCCTTTGGCCACTTGGGTACCTCCCCGAATCCGCCGGCATGCGATGGAAACTCCTCGAAAAAGCTGGCGCTGGCGGGAGGATTTGAACCCCCGACCCACTGCTTACAAGGCAGTTGCTCTGCCACTGAGCTACGCCAGCACAGACAAAACTTCACTTTAGTCGTGAGGCGTCGTAGAGTCAAGCGCTTTTGCCGCTCGTCGCTCGCTGGCGGGCCACCTCGTAGCAGAGGATCGCGGCCGCCGCGGCGACGTTCAGCGATCCGACCCGTCCCACGGTCGGGATGGCGAGGAGCGCGTCGCAGGTCCTCGCGACCAGGGGTCTGAGCCCCTCCCCCTCGCTCCCGAGCACCAGGCAGACGGCTCCGGTCAGGTCCGCGCGCCAGGGCTCGACGCCCCGTCCTGGCGTCGCGCCATAGACCCAAACACCCGATTTCTTGAGCTCTTCCAGCGAGGCTACCAGGTTCGTCTCGCGGGCGATCGAGACGTGCTGGAGAGCCCCCATGGCCGTCCGAGCGGCTGCCTCGGTAAGCCCCACCTGGTGGTGCTTGCCGACCAGGACCCCATGGACGCCGAAGGCCTCGGCCGTCCGGAGCAAGGCTCCGAAGTTCCTCGGGTCCTGGACCTGGTCCAGGGCCAGGTAGAACGCCGCCCGCCCGCTGACCGCGACGATCCGCCCGAGCTCCGCGAGATCGACGTACGCCGCCGCCGCCACCCGGGCGACGACGCCCTGGTGGCGATCCGAGCCGGCCATCGCCGTGAGCTGCTCGCGCGTGCGGTGCGAGACCTTGACGCCGGCGTGGCGGGCGAGCGCCACGATCTCGGCGAGCGGGCCCCGGGCGCCCGCGAGGACGGCGACTTCATCGGCGCGGCGTCCGCCACCCCGCAGGAGCTCGAGCACCGGCCGGCGCCCGTAGACCCGGCCTTCCTCGGTCACGGCGCCCCGCCGGCCTTCCGCGTGAGGCGCGGGCCGCTCGGCGTGTCTTCGACGAGCCACCCGAGCCCCTGGATCTCGTCGCGGAGCTGATCCGCCCGCTTCCAGTCGCGGTTGACGCGCGCCTCGCCGCGTGCCTCGACCAGCCGCGCCACCTCGAGCGGAGGGCCCGCGAGCTCGGCGCCGGGCCCGAGGAGACCCAGCGTCCGCATCAGTGTCACCAGCTCCTCGACGCCCGCCACGAAGGCGGCCCTCGCGTCGGGATCGGCCGAGGCGCGCTCACCGTACCCGTAGAGGGGCCGGCTCAGCTCGAACAGCACGCCGAGCGCCTGCGGCGTGTTGAAGTCGTCGTCCATCGCCGACTCGAACCGCCCCCGGAACGGCCGCAGCGCGTCCGGCAGCCCGGCGGCGGCGGCGCCCGACCAGAACGTCTGGACGTCATGGACGAGACGCGTGAGGCGCTCGAGCGCGTGCGCGGCCTCGCGGACACGCTCCTCCGACCATTCAAGCTGGTTGCGATAGTGGGTGCCGAGCATCCAGACCCGCAGCGCATCGGGGCTCACGCGCTTGACGAGCTCGCGGATCGCGAGCGTGTTCCCGAGCGACTTCGACATCTTCTCGGCGCCGAGGTTCACCATCCCGTTGTGCAGCCAGTAGCGCGCGAACGGCGTGCCCGTGTCAGCCTCCGCCTGGGCGATCTCGCACTCGTGGTGCGGGAAGATCAGGTCGGTGCCCCCACCGTGGATGTCGAACGTCTCGCCGAGGTAGCGCCGGGACATCGCCGAGCATTCGATGTGCCAGCCCGGGCGCCCGGGGCCCCAGGGGCTCGGCCACGACGGCTCGCCGGGTTTCGCGGCCTTCCAGAGGGCGAAGTCCCGCGGGTCACGCTTGCGCTCGTCGACCTCCACGCGCGCGCCCGCGAGCAGCTCGTCGAGGTTCTTGCCCGAGAGCCGGCCGTAGGACGGGAATCGCCGGATCTCGAAGTACACGTCGCCGTCGACGACGTACGCAACGCCCCTGGATACGAGACGCCCGATCAGCGCGACCATGTCCGGGATGTGCTCGGTCGCCCTGGGCGCGACGTCGGGCGGGAGGACGCCGAGCGCCTCCATGTCCCGCCGCTCGGCCGTGATATACCGCTCCCCGACCTCGGCGGCGGAGACGCCCTCCTGGTTGGCGCGGGCGATGATCTTGTCGTCCACGTCGGTGTAGTTCCGGACCGTCCTCACGCGGAAGCCCCTGGAGGTCAGGTACCGCCGAATGACGTCGAAGACGATCGCGCTGCGCGCGTGGCCGATGTGGGAATAGTCGTAGGGCGTGACGCCGCAGACGTACATGCTCACCTGGCCCGCGACGAGCGGGGTGAACTCCTCTTTGACGCGCGTCATCGTGTTGTAGACCTTCACGCCCCTGGGGCCCTCCGATCTCTCGTCGCGTTCACCCCGCCACCTCCACGCTCACGACGGCCAGCGCCGCGATCCCCTCCCGCCGGCCGAGCAGGCCGAGCCCCTCGGGGCTCTTGGCCTTGACGCTCACCCGGTCGACCGGCAGCCCGAGCGCCTCCGCGAGCCGGGCGGCCATCTCGTCCAGCCGCGGCGCCAGGCGCGGCGCCTCGGCCAGCACGGTCGCGTCCACGTTGACGAGCGTGCCGCCGCGGGCGCCGACCAGGGCGAGCACGTGGCGGAGCAGCACGAGGCTCGAGGCCCCGCGCCAGCGCGGGTCGGTGTCCGGGAAGTGCCGCCCGAGGTCACCGAGCGCGAGCGCACCGAGCAGTGCCTCGCCGACGGCGTGGGACAGCACGTCGGCGTCGGAGTGCCCACCGAGCCCACGCTCGCTCGGCACCGTCACGCCGCCGAGCACGAGCGGCCGCCCAACCACGAGCGGGTGCAGGTCGAAGCCGAGGCCGACGCGCGTCATCGCCGGGCCGACGCGCGCACGCGGCGGAGGTCCTCGGGCGTCGTGATCTTGACGTTCCCGGGGAGCCCCGCGACCACCCGCACCGGGTGGCCGAGCCGCTCCACCAGCATCGCGTCGTCGGTACCCACGACGCCGTCCCGCCGGGCCTTCTCGTGCGCCTCGCGGAGGAGGTCCGCGCGGAACGCCTGCGGCGTCTGGACCGCCCAGAGCTCCGCGCGGTCGAGCGTCGCCTCGACGCCGCCGCCGCGCACGCGCTTCACGGTCTCGGCGATCGGCAGCGCGCAGATCGCGGCGCCCGACTCGACCGCGGCTCGCACGACGTCGGCGATGAGACGCCGGGTGATCAGCGGCCGGACCGCGTCGTGGACGACGACGATATCCACGCGCCCGGGGAGGGCCAGGAGCCCGAGCCACACGGAGTCCTGCCGCGTGGGCCCGCCGGCCACCACGGTGACCGGCGCGCCGCGCGCCGCGCCCGCCAGGATCCGCCGCGTCAGGGCGAGGTGCGCCGCGGGGGCGGCGACCACAACCGCGCGCATCCCGGGGTGGCGCGTGAAGTGACGCACGGTCGCCGCGAGGATCGGCGTGCGCCCGATCGCGAGGAACTGCTTCGGCATGCGGCTCCCGAGCCGCGCCCCGGTGCCGCCGGCGGGGACCACCGCCGCGAGGCTAGTCATGCCCGGATTGCAGGAGCAGCGCGTCGAGCGCGTCGCCGACCGTCGCGACGCCCCGGACCTCGAGCGGCAGGGCCCCCCGCTCGGTGACGTTGCTCGCCGGCACGACGGCCCGCCGGAACCCGAGCGCCGCGGCCTCGCGCAGGCGCAGCTCGAGGCCGGCGACCGCGCGGACCTCGCCGGTCAGCCCGACCTCGCCCAGCACGAGCACATCGCCCGGCACAGGTCGGTCCAGGTAGCTCGACGCGGCGGCGACGACGATGCCGAGGTCCGCCGCGGGCTCGCTGACCCGTCCGCCGCCCGCGACGTTGACGAACACGTCCTGGTTCGCGAGCGGCACGCCCGCCCGCTTCTCGAGCACCGCGAGGAGCAGGCAGACGCGGTTGTAGTCGGCGCCGAGCACCGTCCGCCGCGGCGTGCCGAACGAGGCGCGCGCGACGAGCGCCTGCAGCTCGAGCAGAAGCGGGCGCGTGCCCTCCAGGCTCGACACGATCACCGAGCCCGCCGCCTCGCGCGGCCGCTCGGCGAGGAAGAACCCCGAGGGGTTCGCGACCTCGACGAGGCCGCGCTCGCCCATCTCGAACACGCCGATCTCGTTGGTCGAGCCGAAGCGGTTCTTCACCGCCCGCAGCACGCGGTAGGCATGGTGGCTCTCGCCCTCGAAATAGAGCACCGTGTCGACCAGGTGCTCGAGCACGCGCGGGCCGGCGAGCGCGCCCTCCTTGGTGACGTGGCCGACCAGGAACGTCGCGACGCCGAGCCCCCTGGCGAGCGTCATGAGGCGCGCGCCGCATTCGCGCACCTGCGTGACGCTGCCGGGCGCGGACTCGAGCTCGGGAAGGTAGACGGTCTGGATCGAATCGACGACCAGCGCGCGCGGCTTGACGTCGTCGAGATGCGCCTGGACGACGGCCAGGTCCGTCTCCGTCCACAGCAAGAGCCCGTCGCCCGCGATCCCCAGGCGGTCGGCGCGCATCTTCACCTGCGCGGCCGACTCCTCCGCGGACACGTAGAGCACCGGCGGCGCGCTCCGGGCGAGCGCGCGGGCGACCTGGAGCAGGAGCGTGCTCTTGCCGATGCCGGGGTCGCCGCCGATCAGCACGAGCGAGCCCCGCACGACGCCGCCGCCGAGGACCCGGTCGAGCTCGCCGATCCCCGTGGGCGTGCGGTCGTCGCGGTGGAGCGCGATGTCCCTGAGGGGCCGGGGGCGGTCCTGCGCGCCGGCGGGGCGCCGCGGGCCGCGCGCCGGCGCCGCACGCTCCTCGACGAGCTGGACGTAGCCCGTGCCCTCGCGCAGGCAATCGGGGCACGTGCCCGGTTTCGGGCTGGCGAACCCGCACTGCTGGCAGCGGTAGACGCTAGCGGTTCGGGGCACCGGTGTCCTCCGCGCCCGGCTCGCGCCCGAGTCCGCGGATGAGCGAACGCAGCAGGAGGCTCCGCTGCGCGCCCTCGAGGATCGCCACGAGCCGCTCGTAGACCGTCGGGTCGGCGAGCAGCGCGCCGAGCGTGCCCTCGCCCGTCTCGAGCCGCTCGCTCACCGTCTTGAGGTTCGCGACCGCGGCGCGCAGGTCCTCCACGGCGGCCCGGACGGCGCCCTCGTCGCCCTCGGCCAGCAGCGCCCCGATCGTCCCCCGGCCGCCCGCCAGCCGGTCGGACACGTCGCGGAGGTTGCGGGCGACCGCCCGCAGGTCGTCGAGCGTGGCGCGGTACTTGGGGTCGAACAGCAGCGCCGGGAGGAGGCCGTCCTCGAGGCCGGGCCGGTCCACGAGCTTCCCGAGTCGGTCCATCGCGGCGACGAACCGCTTCGCCGCCCCGGTGCCCTCCGGCGAGACGAGCACGCCGGCGGCACCCTGCCCCTGCGCGACCCGCTCGAGCAGCGCCTGCGTCGTCGCGATGAGCTGGTTGAGCCGACGCAGCGCCACGGGCTCCTCGTAGAGGAGCGCGTGCGCCCAGCCCGGTCCGCGCTCGACCTGGTCCACGACGCGCCCGAGCTTGTCGACGAGCTGCGTGCGGTTCACGGTCTCCACGGTCCGACGCAGCGCCACGACGAGCGCGGCGACGTCCCGCGCGGTGTCCGCCCCCTCGCTGAGCACGCGGGCGAAGTCGGTCGGCTCCCGCGCCTGGAGCACCTCGCTCGGCCGGAGCGCCGGCGCCGCCGTGGTGCCGACGGTGATCTCGACGATCTTGTCGCCGAGGAGCCCCTGCGTCTCGATCCGCGCCACCGAGTCCCGGCGGATCCGATCCGCGAACCGCCTGGCGATGGTGAGATCCACCCGCACCTTGCCGCCCGGCGCGCCCGGCAGGCGCACGTCGCTCACGCGCCCGATCTGCACGCCCGCGAGCCGGACCGTCGCGCCCTCGGTGAGGCCGCCCACCTCCGCGAAGTCGGCGTGGATCGTGTAGCGCGCCTCGAACAGGCGCGCGCGGGCGCCGAGCGCGTAGATCATGCCGAGGAAGACGGCCAGCGCCAGGAGCACGAACACGCCCACCCGGAACTTCTGCGCCAGCTCCCGTCGTTCGTCGTTCATCGGCTCGCCTCGCCTCCGGCCGCGGCTCGCACCCCCACGTTCATCGGCTCGCCTCGCCTCCGGCCGCGGCTCGCACCCCTACGTTCATCGGCTCGCCTCGCCTCCGGCCGCGGCTCGCACCCCCACGTTCATCGGCTCGCCTCGCCTCCGGCTGCGGCTCGCACCCCTACGTTCATCGGCTCGCCTCGCCTCCGGCCGCGGCTCGCACCCCCACGTTCATCGGCTCATCTCGCCTCTCCGGCCAGGAAGGCCTGCACCCCTGCGTCGTCTGACGCCAGCACCGCGCCGACCGGGCCGAGCGCGGCGAAGCGCCCGTCGATCAGCACGGCGACGCGGTCGGCCACCGTCTTCGCGAGCTCGAGGTCGTGCGTGACGACGATCGCCGTGTCGCACACGCCCCCGTGGAGCTGCTGGATCAGCTCCGCGACGAGCTTCGAGTTCGTGGGATCGAGCCCGGCCGTCGGCTCGTCGAAGAGCAGCACCTCCGGCTCCACCGCGAGCGCGCGGGCGATGCCGACGCGCTTGCGCATGCCGCCGGACAGCTCGGCGGGCAGGAGCGACAGCACCTCCGGCCCGAGCCCGACCTGCCGGAGGTTCCTCACCACCCGCGCCTCGATCTCCCGGCCGTCGAGCCGCGTGTGCTCGCGCAGCGGATAGGCGACGTTCTCGCGGACCGAGAGCGAGTCGAACAGGGCCGCGCCCTGGAACACGTATCCCATCCGCCGCCGGATCGGCAGCAGCTCCTCCTCCGAGAGGTGTTCGATGCTCCGCCCGAAGACGTGGACCGTCCCCGCGTCGGGGCGGATGAGCCCCGCGACGAGGCGCAGCATCACCGTCTTGCCCGAGCCGCTGCCGCCCATGATCACGAGCGTCTCGCCCTTCTCGAGGGCGAACGACACGCCCCGGAGCACCTCGACCGTGTCGAAGCGCTTCCACAGCCCGTGGGCCTCGATGACGACACGCTCCGCCACGGCCCCTCAGTAGAACAGCGTCAGGAACAGCTTCGTCAGGAAGAAGTCCGACACGATGACCCCCATGGTCACGTGGACGACGGTCGCCGTCGTGGCGCGCCCGAGCCCCTCGGTGCCCCCCTCCGTGCTGAGGCCGTTGTAGCAGCCGATGAGGGTGACGACCCCGCCGAAGAAGACGGACTTGCCGACCCCCGTCAGGAAGTCCTTCGGCACCACCCAGTACGTCGTGGTGTTCCAGTACGCCCACATGTCCGCCCCCCGCTCCACGAACATGATCACCATACCGCCGAGCACGCCGACCGCGTCGGCCAGCACGGTGAGCAGCGGGAACACGACCAGCGCCGCGAGCACGCGCGGCACGACGAGCCGCTTGATGTAGTTCACGCCGAGCGTCCGGAGCGCGTCGATCTGCTCGGTGACCTTCATCGAGCCCAGCTCCGCGGTGATGCCGGACGCGACCTTGCCGCCGACGAGGATCGCCGTGAGCACGGGCCCCAGCTCCCGAAGGATCGCGAGCGCCGCGACCGGGCCGACGTAGCTCTCGGCGCCGAAGCGGGCCATGTTGACCGCGCTCTGGATCGTGAACACCATGCCCGTGAACACCGCGGCGACCAGCGCGACGCCGAGCGACCGCACGCCCATGACCTCGATCTCGTGCACGACGAGGCGGAAGTACTTCGGCGGGAGCGCGAGGCTCCGGAGGACGCGGCCCGTCAGCAGGCCGACGCCCCCGTACCAGACCGTCGCGCGCCTCAGGTAGGTCTCCATGTCCGTTACTCCGTCGCGAAGCTCTCCACGAGCCGCCGGAAGTCGGCCCGCCACGCCTCGAACCCCGCCGGGGGCGCCGCGTACACGAGATCGTAGACGCAGCGCTCGCCCTTGACCACGTACGCCTCGATGCGCGCCGAGCTCCCCGCGGCATCGGCCCGCCCCTCCATCACCACGTGCGCGGCGGGCCGCCCGGCGACCGTCGCGGCGCCGCGCTCGACGACCGCACGCTCCCGCACGCCGATGAAGAGGTGCCGCGCCAGCACGTCGGGCGTGCGCGCGCCCGGCCGCCGCCCGCACTCGGCGTTCACGAGCATCGCCGCGGGCGCCCCACGCTGCCGCAGCGCGAGATCCGCGTCGCTCGCGTCGTCCACGACCCACGCGCCGCCCGGGAGCGCGACGCGGTAGCCCTTGGGCGAGTGGAAGACGCCCCCCTCGATCCGCCGGCCGGCGCAGCCCCCGAGCGCCGCCACGGCGAGCGCCCCGAGCGCGGCCGCCAGGCCGAGCGCGCGGGCGCGGCTAGCGATCGGGCGCGCCGCGCCGCGCATGGCGCCGCGCAAGCTCCTCGAGCACCTCGCGGAGCGGGATCTCGCACTCGCCCAGAAGCACCAGCGTATGGAACCACAGGTCGGCGACTTCCTCGACGACCCGCCGGTCGCCCTCGCCGCCGAGCGCCGCGGTGATCACCTCCGTGGCCTCCTCGCCGACCTTGCGGCAGATCGCGGCCCGCCCCGCCGCCAGCAGCGCGGCCACGTACGAGCCCGGGGGCGGGCTCGTCTTGCGCGCCCCGATCGTCCGCTCCAGGCGCTCGAGCATGTGGGCCGGCGGCCCCCCGGGCGGCGCGCCGGGCCCGAGCGCGGCGAAGAAACACGTGCGCTGCCCCGTGTGGCACGCCACGCCGTCCTGGTGCACCTGCACCAGCAGGGTGTCGCCGTCGCAGTCGGCGTACACCGCCTGCACGTGCTGCGTGTGACCCGACGTCTCGCCCTTCCGCCACGGCACGCCGCGCGCACGCGACCAGAAGTGCGTCACGCCCGTCGCGAGCGTCGCCTCGACGGCCGCGCGGTCCATCCAGGCGACCATCAGGAGCTCACCCGTCTCCGCCTCCTGCACGACCGCGGGGAGGAGCCCCTGGCCGTCGAACCGGAGCTCGTCCAGGGTCACGGCTCGTCCCGCACGGGCACCCCGCGCTCGCGCAGGTACGCCTTCGCCTCCGCGATCGTGTAGATGCCGAAGTGAAAGATGGACGCGGCGAGCACCGCGTCGGCCTGGCCCTCGACGAGCCCCTCCCAGAGGTGCTCGAGCGAGCCCGCGCCGCCCGACGCGATCACCGGCACGGACACCGCCCGCGAGATCGCGCGCGTCAGCTCGAGGTCGTAGCCGTCCTTGGTTCCGTCGCGGTCCATGCTGGTCAACAAGATTTCGCCGGCGCCGAGCTCGGCCGCCTCGCGCGCCCACTCGACCGCGTCGCGACCGGCGGCACGACGGCCACCGTGCGAGTAGACACCCCAGCGCCCCATCGCATCGCGACCGGCTCCGTGCCGTCGCGCGTCGACGGCGACGACGATGCACTGGCTGCCGAAGCGCTCCGCCGCCTCGCGGATGAGCGCCGGCCGCTCGAGCGCCGCCGTGTTGAGCGAGACCTTGTCGGCGCCCGCGCGCAGCAGCCGGCGCACGTCCTCGATCGAGCGGATCCCGCCGCCGACGGTCAGCGGCATGTAGATGCCCTCGGCCGTGCGGCGCACGACCTCCAGCATGATGTCGCGGTTCTCGTGCGAGGCCGTGATGTCGAGGAACACCAGCTCGTCGGCGCCCTGCGCGTCGTAGGCGAGCGCCGCCTCCACCGGGTCGCCGGCGTCGCGGAGGTCCACGAAGCGCACGCCCTTGACG
>Ga0209211_10003415_pt1 | contig 25918 bp, 28 predicted proteins | sample RifGroA2_FD_183992 | JGI IMG/M metagenome (GOLD analysis project Ga0209211, IMG submission 183992) | Groundwater microbial communities from Rifle, Colorado, USA - Groundwater A2 (SPAdes) (version 2) | ecosystem: Environmental > Aquatic > Deep subsurface > Groundwater | place: Rifle, Colorado...
GGTGCCGGCTTCGCCCCAGAGGATCGGGTTGGTCGGGTAGTCGACAGCCACCCCGTCACGGTTGGCGCGCTTGCCGTTGCTCTCCATCTCGAGCTGTTGTAGATGGGACGGCAGCAGCGCCAGCGAGTGGCTGTAGGGGAAGACGCCGTTGCTGTGGGCGCGGAGAAAATTGGTGTTCCACAGCGCGATCAGCGCCAGCGTCAGTGGCAGGTTGCCTTCGGGGGGTGCATTGAAAAAATGCGTGTCCATGGCGTGCGCGCCAGCCAGAAGTTGCTCGAAATGGCGGAAACCGACGGCCAGTGCTATCGGCAGGCCGATAGCCGACCACATCGAGAAGCGGCCGCCTACCCAGTCCCAGAATTCGAAGACGTTTTCCGGGGCGATGCCGAACTCGGCCGTGGCGGCCAGATTGGTCGATGCCGCGACGAAATGGCGGGCGATGGCTTGCTCGTTACCTGCGGCGGCTAGCACCCAGTTTCTCGCCGTGCGAGCGTTGGCCATTGTTTCCAGCGTCGTGAAGGTTTTGCTGGCGACGATGAACAGCGTGCTGCGCGGGTTGAGGTGGATTAGGGTGCTGGCCAGATCGGCGCTGTCGAGGTTGGAGACGAAATGCACCGTGACGTCGGGCTGCTGGAAGGCGCCGAGGGCCCGGACAGCCATGCGCGGGCCTAGGTCGGAGCCGCCAATGCCGATATTGACGACATGGGTGATGCGATCCCCCGAAAAGCCCCGCCATTGGCCGCTGTGAATCTGTTCGCAGAAACCGGCCAGGCGGGCCAGCACGCTTTTGACTTCGGGCGGAGCGGCGTCGCCGGCCCGCAGGTCGGCATGGCGAACGGCGCGTCCTTCTGTGTGGTTGATCGGCTCGCCGTTACGCATCCGCTCCATCCAGGTCGGCAACCCGGCCTGCTCGGCCAGTTGCCGGAGCAGACCCATGGTGTGCTGGTCGAGTCGCTGTTTCGAGTAGTCGAGCAGGAAGTTGTCGGCCTGCACCGAGAAGCGGTAAAAGCGGGCCTGGTCGGCCGCAAACAACTCGCGAAGGTGGCGATGCTTGATGCTGCGCGCGTGTTCGGACAGCGCGAGCCAGGCTGGACGCAGTGGCACCTGCATGATCAGACGGCCACCTGGGCGGCGATGTGCGGATGCGGGTCGTAGCCTTCGAGGCGGAAATCCTCGAATTTGAAGGCAAAAATGTCGTTGACCGTGGGATTCATCCACATCGTCGGTAGCGGGCGCGTTTCGCGCGAAAGCTGAAGTTTGGCCTGGTCGAAATGGTTCGCGTAAATGTGCGCGTCGCCGAAGGTATGGACGAAATCACCCGGCTGATAACCGCAGACCTGCGCCAGCATCATTGTCAGCAAGGCGTAGGACGCGATATTGAAGGGTACGCCGAGGAAGATGTCGGCGCTGCGCTGGTAGAGCTGGCAGGACAGCTTGCCGTCAGCAACGTAAAACTGGAACAGGCAGTGGCAGGGCGGCAGCGCCATGCTGTCCACGTCGCCCGGGTTCCATGCCGAAACGATGTGGCGGCGCGAGTCGGGATTGTTTTTGAGGCTGTTGACCAGTTGCGTGATCTGGTCGATCAGGCGGCCATCCGGGGTTTCCCAGCGCCGCCATTGCTTGCCGTAAACCGGGCCGAGGTCGCCATTTTCATCAGCCCATTCGTCCCAGATGCGAACGCCGTTTTCCTTGAGGTAGGCGATGTTGGTGTCGCCCTGCAGGAACCACAGCAGCTCGTGAACGATCGATTTCAGATGGAGCTTCTTGGTCGTCACCATCGGAAAACCCTTGGCCAGATCGAAGCGCATCTGCCAGCCAAAGACCGAGCGCGTGCCGGTCCCCGTGCGGTCGGATTTGTCGTGCCCGTTATCGAGAACGTGGCGCATCAGGTCAAGGTAGGGCTGCATCGAGTCGGCTGTCCGAGGCTATTATTAAGCGATCTATTTTACATGGCAGACACAATCATCGTCTGCACGCTTGGCTGCGATTATCCAATGGCAATATTTCAGAAGGTGGAAATTACTCGCGGCGGAAGGCGGAATATCGGTCTACACTGAAAAAAAAGAAATTGTTCGAGGAGAAGCAGTGCTTAACAAGGTTGCCAATCTGGGTGGTTTGTTTGCCCAGAAAACAGATCATCCACTGGCCAATGCGCGTGAGTTGCGCCGGGTCCTGAGCGAATTGCCTACGGACAATGCCTTCAAGGCACTGGACGAAATTTCCGGCTGGCTGGAGTCTCTGGACGGAGTCAGCAACTTTCCCGTCAGTACCTTGTACGAGGTGCTCGAGCAGTTCGAGGAGACGGCCCAGCCGCATCTGAAGCGGCTCTCCCGCGAATATTTCGGGACTAGCCGTCTGTCGAAATCCGAAGAAAACCGTCTGTGGTCGATCAACTATGGGTTCTGGACCCGGCTGGCCGCAGCCTATGAGCGTTGCCTGCTGTCGATCGGCGAGAAAGCCCGGCCTGGCGATCTGGCGAAGGCGGTACTGCCAACCTTGTGCGTTCGTCTGATAATCGCGCTCGGGCGTGCCCTCAAATGGGAGCAATTCCACTATGGCCCTTCGCCGGATACTTCCTGGCAGAGCCTCGGGCGTGCCCTGCTGAGCGCCGAGGAGGCGGGGGGGGCAAGCAAGGCGGTGGCCTTGCCGGGCCGAAGTGGCATGACCTCGCCGCAGCAGGAGTACGAAAAGGTCATGATTTTCCAGGCAGCGTCGCTCGATAGTCTCCTGCCTGTTGGCATCGAGCTTGCCGAGCATGTGATCGCCCATTTTCTGCCGGGTTTCGTGTTTACTGCCCAGGCCCAGATTGACAGCGTTTACTGGGTCGATCTCAAGCTGGCCCAGCCGCCGCAACGCTTGGCCCGCATGCCGGCACAGGCAGCACCGACGCAACGTTTTCTCAAACCCGGCGCCGCCCACGAAGCAATGCGAGCGGTCCTTGATACCCTGGAGCGGGGCGGCGACATGCCGGCCGAGATCAACCTGGGCGGACAGTATCCGGTCAAGCTTCTGGTCACGGTGTTTCGCCATTTGACCAATTACCTGTCACCGATCCCGCCGCAGCGCCTGCATGACCGTCATCGCGTGACGCATCGGATGTCGGTGTTGAACGGGTTGGTCAACGCATTCGTGGTGTTTTCCGATGAGTTTGGCGGTCGCCCGGCCGGCTTGCCGACTGAGGTCTGGGTTGCCGAGAATGTCAGCCGTGGCGGCTTCGGTGCCTTGCTCGACAGCATTCCCGGCGAATGGCTGAAGGTGGGGGCCCTGCTCGCCATGCAGCCCGAAGGTGGCGATAACTGGCTGCTCGGGGTGGTTCGCCGTTACCACCGGCTATCCGAAAGGGACGCCCGCGTTGGCATTCAGGCGCTGGCGACCAAGGCTCTTTCGATCGAGGTTCGGCCGCGGGGCTCCTCGATCTACATGGCGGCCGCTGGGTCGACGCCGGCCTTGATGCTGCTCGATGGCAACGAGCCCGACGAGCTTCGGGTCATTCTGCCGCCGATGACTTTCGATCCGCGCGACAGCATGGAGTACGCCCGGGATGGCAAGCGCTTTCAGCTGACGCCGATTGCACTGGTCGAGCAGACGGGGGGCTATGAATTGGCGCGTTACCGCCGGAGCCCCCTTGGCTGATTACGGCTGTTTGGCCCGAATCGCCGATTTGGGCCGGAAAGCCTTGATCACCGCCTCGTTCGTTTCGGCGTAGGGGCCGCCGATCAGGTCGATGCAGTACGGCACGGCGGCGAAAATGCCGACGTGGGCGACGGTTCCGTCGGCGTTACGGACGCCTTCCAGCGTTTCCTTGATCGATTTTGGCTGGCCGGGCAGGTTGATGATCAGCGCCTGCTTGCGGATGACGGCGACCTGCCGCGACAAAATGGCGGTCGGCACGAAATTGAGACTGATCCGCCGCATTTCCTCGCCGAAGCCGGGCATTTCCTTGTCGGCGACGGCCAGCGTGGCTTCCGGCGTAACATCGCGCAGGGCCGGGCCGGTGCCGCCGGTGGTCAGGACCAGATGGCACTTGCTACGGTCAACCAGAGAAATCAGCGTATTTTCAATTGTCTCGCGGTCGTCGGCGATCAGACGCGTTTCGACGCGCCACGGGGTGGTCAGGGCTGACGACAGCCACTCCTGCAAGGCCGGGATGCCCTTGTCTTCATAAACGCCGGACGACGCGCGGTCGCTGATCGAGACGAGGCCGACGACCAGTTCCTCATTCATCGCCGGCTTCCTCTTCGGCTGGCGGGGTGCCTTGTTTGTCCAGCTCTTGCAGGATCTGGAAAATGGCCCGGAAATTCTTTGGCGGCTTGTTGTTTTCCTGTTCCTTCAGCGCATTGCGGCGCAACTGGCGCATATGCTGGAGGTCGATGGAGGGCCAAACGGCGGCGATTTCAGCCAGATAGGCTTCGTCTTCGAGGAAGCGATTGCGAAAACGCTCAAGCCGATGCAGGCGGGCCGTCTCGGCTGACGATTCGCCGCGCAGCATGGCCAGACCGGCGCGGATCGGTTCGTCGTCGACGCCGCGCATGAGCTTGCCGAGATAGGCCACCTGGCGGCGATGGGCGCCGTGGGCGGTGATCTTCTGGCATTCGCGCACCGCTTCGAAAATGTTTTCCGGCAGTTTGATCGCCTTCAGTTGGCCGACCGAAAGCTCGACCAGTTCGGCGCCGAGATCGCGCAATTCATGCATCGCCTCTTTCTTTTTTGTCTTCGAGGGGCGGCCGGTGTCTTCGGTGAAATCTTCTTCTTGCATGGGTGCGTCCGGTGCTGGCAATAACGGGCTGTTATGATAGCGACTTTCCCGCTCCGACGCCGCCTCCATGTCCGAAACTGCCACATTTTCCTATTCCCACGCTACCCTGCAACAGCTCTCCGAAGATGTCCTCAAGCACGCCAGGAGCAAGGGTGCGACAGCCTGTGAGGTCGATGTGTCCGAAGGCTTCGGGCAGTCGGTGACGGTGCGCTGCAACGAGGTCGAGACCATCGAGTTCAATCGCGACAAGGGGATCGGCATCACGATTTACTCCGGACAGCGCAAGGGTTACGCCAGTACCTCCGACTTTTCGGCCCAGGCGCTGCGCGAAACGGTCGAGGCGGCGCTCGACATCGCCCGCTTCACGGCTGAGGACGATTGCGCCGGCCTGGCCGATGCAGCGTTGATGGCCAAGGATGTGCCTGATCTGGATCTGTATCACCCGTGGGCGTTAACCGTGGAAGACGCCATCGAAACGGCGCGTCGTTGCGAACAGGCGGCTTTCGAGGCCAGTCCGTTGGTCAGCAATTCCGAGGGGGCATCAATCTCGACGCAGCAGGCACATTTTGTCTCGGCCAACAGCCTTGGCTTCATGGGCGGCTACCCGACTTCGCGCCATTACATTTCGTGCTCGGTCATTTCCGGCGAGCAGGATGCGATGCAGCGCGACGACTGGTACACGACGCATCGCGATGCCCGGCGTCTGGATGACGCGGCGCAGGTCGGCCGCATCGCAGCTGAACGCGCTGTGGCCCGGCTCGGCGGACGCAAGGTCAAGACCGGTGAATTCCCGATCATCCTCGAGGCGCCGCTGGCCGGCGGCCTGCTCGGCAGTCTGGTGCATGCCGCCAGCGGCGGGGCGCTGTATCGCAAGTCCTCTTTCCTGCTCGATCAGCTCGGCAAGAAGATCATGCCCGACTTCATCAATATCGCCGAACGCCCGCATATCAAGTGTGGACTGGGCAGCGCCTCCTTCGACAGCGATGGTGTGGCAACGCGCGATCGTGACGTGGTCAGCAATGGCGTTCTGCAGGGTTATTTTCTGAGCACCTACACGGCGCGCAAGCTGGGCATGCAGACAACGGCCAATGCCGGTGGCAGCCACAATCTGATCATCGAATCCGGCGAGCTTGGTCTGGAAGGCTTGATGGCCAAGATGGGCCGCGGCCTGCTGGTCACTGAACTGCTTGGCCATGGTATTAACTATGTGACCGGCGATTACTCGCGCGGCGCCGCCGGCTTCTGGATCGAGGATGGCAAGATCGCCTACCCGGTTGAGGAAATTACGATCGCTGGAAATCTCAAGGACATGCTGGCCGGTATCGTTGCCGTCGGCAATGACGTTCAGGTACGCGGCAGCAAGCAGACCGGCTCGATCATGCTGGAGCGGATGACGGTGGCCGGCGACTGAGCTGTCTGGCATCGGGCGTGTTAGCTGGCTTTTTCAATGCTAACTGGCTATTTTTCGTTTGCAATCAGGGATTTTCCTGATCGGGTTTTCTCCAATCGCGCTTTTCCCTTAGTTTCCTAGAATGGGGTCCGTTGTAATAAACCTCAAAAATTCACTGTCTAGGAGACAAGATGCAACGTCGTGATTTTCTGAAAAAGGCTTCCATCGGCGCCGCCGCTGGAGCCGCCGCCACCATCGCCGCACCGGCGATCGCTGCTGATTTGCCGAGTATCAAATGGCGCCTGACTTCCAGCTTCCCGAAGAGCCTTGACACCATTTACGGTGGCGCCGAGCAGCTGGCCAACCGCCTGCGCGAACTGACCGGCGGCAAGTTCGACATCCGCGTCTTCCCGGGCGGTGAAATCGTCCCCGGCCTGCAGGCGCTGGATGCCGTGCAGCAGGGTACCGTCGAGTGCTGCCATACCGCTTCCTACTATTACGTCGGCAAGGATCGCACCTTCGCCTTCGGTACGACCATTCCTTTCGGCATGAACGCCCGCCAGACCAACGCCTGGATGTACCAGGGCGGCGGCCAGCAACTGCTCGACGAGTTCTATGCCGGCTACAACTGCGTCTCCTTCCCTGGCGGCAACAGCGGTTGCCAAATGGGCGGCTGGTGGCGCAAGGAAGTGAAGACTGTGGCCGACCTCAAGGGCATCAAGATGCGCATTGGCGGCCTCGGTGGCGCCGTGCTGTCGCCGCTCGGCCTCGTGCCGCAGCAGATCGCGGCCGGCGATATCTACCCGGCGCTGGAAAAGGGCACAATCGACGCCGCCGAGTGGATCGGTCCGTACGATGACGAGAAGCTGGGTTTCTACAAAGTCGCCAAGCATTACTACGGTCCGGGCTGGTGGGAGCCGAGCACCTGCCTCGAGTTCTTCGTCAACAAGAAGGAATGGGACAAGCTGCCCAAGGAGTACCAGGCCGCCTTCGCTTGTGCCGCCGCTGAAGCCAACGTGACGATGACCGCCGAATACGATCACAAGAATCCGATCGCGTTGGCCAAGTTGCTGCAAAACGGCGTCAAGCTGCACAGCTTCTCCAAGGAAATCATGGAGGCTGCTCACAAGTCGGCGCAACAACTCTATGCCGACGAGTCGGCCAAGAATCCGGCTTTCAAGAAGATCTACGATTCATACGCCAAATATGCAAAGAGCCAGCGTGCCTGGTTTGCCGTCGCTGAAATGCCGATGGATCAGTTCTCTCAGGCGCATCGCTGATCGTTTCCAGCCATAGAATCAAAAAAGGAGCTTCGGCTCCTTTTTTTTGGATTGTGTGAACGGCGAAATCACGGCGATTCGGCGCGTATCGGGAGGTTAGGGTTTTCCACTACTCGCAAAATATGGCCTCTTGGTGAAGAATGGGCAATCGTCATGAATGACGATCCCTATTTTTGGAGGAGACAATATGCAACGTCGTGATTTTCTCAAGAAGGCTTCTGTCGGTGCCGTTGCCGGCGCAGCTACCACTCTGGCCGCACCAGCCATCGCCCAGGCTCTGCCCAACATCAAGTGGCGCCTGACCTCGAGCTTCCCGAAGAGCCTCGATACAATTTACGGTGGTGCCGAAGTGTTGGCCAATCGCCTGCGTGCGATGACCGGCGGCAAGTTCGACATCCGCGTTTTCCCCGGCGGCGAAATCGTCCCCGGCCTGCAGGCGCTCGATGCCGTGCAGCAAGGCACCGTCGAATGCTGCCACACCTGTTCGTATTACTACGTCGGCAAGGACAAGACCTTCGGCTTCGGCACCTCGATTCCGTTCGGCATGACTGCCCGCCAGATGAATGCATGGATCTACTACGGCGGCGGCCAGAAGCTGCTCGACGAGTTCTACAGCAACTACAACGTCCTCTCCTTCGCCGGCGGCAATACCGGTACCCAGATGGGCGGCTGGTGGCGCAAGGAAGTGAAGACAGTGGCTGACCTCAAGGGTATCAAGATGCGCATCGCCGGTCTCGGCGGCACCGTCTTCTCCGCACTCGGCGTGGTGCCGCAGCAGATCGCCGGTGGCGACATCTACCCGGCGCTGGAAAAGGGCACCATCGACGCAGCCGAATGGGTTGGTCCGTACGACGACGAAAAGCTGGGCTTCTACAAGGTTGCCAAGAATTACTACTACCCGGGTTGGTGGGAACCGGGTCCGGTCATCCACTTCTTTGTGAACAAGGCCGAATGGGCCAAGCTGCCGAAGGAGTATCAGGAAGCCTTCCAGGCCGCGGCCTACGAGGCCAATGTGACGATGATGGCCGAATACGACCACAAGAATCCGGCGGCACTGGCCAAACTCATGCAGGCCGGTGTCAAGGTCAAGGAGTTTTCGTCGGACATTCTCAAGGCGACCTACAAGGCTGCGACCGAACTGTACGCTGATGAAGCCGGCAAGAACCCGGAGTTCAAGAAAATCTTCACCGAGTACGACAAGTACCGTCGAACGCAGTCGGCCTGGTTCAGCCTGGCAGAACGGCGAATGGACGGCTTCCTGCAGACCGGGAAGTAGAGGTTTTTACGGTCAACCCGAAAAATGCCGCAAAAAAACCCGCGAACTTCGCGGGTTTTTTTACGTCTGGCCGATTGAAAATTTCAAATTTTGCTGTTTTTTCCGGTTGACCGTAGCAAGGCCGGCGGACCGTGGAGGCCGATTATTCGAGCAGGCTACGCAGCATCCAGGCATTCTTTTCATGAATCTGCATGCGCTGGGTGAGCAGGTCGGCGGTTGGCTCGTCGCCGGCTTTGTCGACAATGGCGAAAATGCCGCGGGCGGTCTTGGTGACGGCTTCCTGGCCGGCGACCAGTTGCTTGATCATGTCCTCGGCCGAGACCTTGCCTTCGCTTTCCTTGATCACCGTGAGCTTGGCGAACTCGGTATAGGTACCGGGGGCGGCGACGCCTAGGGCGCGGATGCGTTCGGCGATGAGGTCCAGTGCATTCCACAGTTCGGTGTATTGGTCCATGAACATCACGTGCAGCGTGTTGAACATCGGGCCGGTGACGTTCCAGTGGAAGTTGTGGGTCTTCAGGTAGAGGGTAAATGAGTCGGCCAGCAGATGGGACAAGCCTTCGGCGATTTTTTCACGATCCTTCTTGGTGATTCCGATATCCATGATTTTCTCCCTTTGTTGATCGGGTGGAGGGCAACCAGCTTGCTTGCTGGTCAGGCGACAATTGAATGATGCGCCTCTTGCCGGCGCGCCGCCAATTCATTCTGACTATTCTTACGATAGCCCTGCCCACTTTTCACGGTCAACCGAAAAAAAAGCCTATTTTTCAACAAAGGCGCGTTCGATCACGTAATCGCCGAGCTTGCCGGTGTGATGGTTGCCGACTTCGAAGCCACGCGCATCGAGCATGGCTGCCGTATCTTCGAGCATGGCCGGGCTGCCACAGATCATGGCGCGGTCGGTCGCCGGGTCGAGCGGCGGCTGGTTGATGTCGGCAAAGAATTTGCCGGACTCAATCAGGTCAGTCAATCGTCCCTCGTTGCGGAAGGGTTCGCGCGTCACGGTCGGGTAGTAAATGAGCTTTTCCTTGACCCAGTCGGCGAAGTATTCGTGCTCTTTCAAATCCTGCTCGATGTAGTCGTGATAGGCCAATTCATTGGTCCACCGGACGCCGTGGATGAGGATGACCTTGTCGAAACGCTCGTAGGTTTCCGGGTCGTGGATCAGGCTCATGAACGGTGCCAGTCCGGTGCCGGTGGCGAACATGAACAGACGCTTGCCCGGCCTCAGGTCGCGCAGAACCAAGGTGCCGGTTGGCTTCTTGCTGACCAGCAATGGGTCGCCGGGTTTGAGATGCTGCAAGCGGGAAGTCAGCGGGCCGTCCTGGACCTTGATGCTGAAGAACTCGAGATATTCCTCGTGGTTGGCGCTGGCGATGCTGTAGGCGCGGGTCAGCGGGCGGCCATCGACTTCCAGGCCGATCATCACGAACTGCCCATTGGTGAAGCGCAGGCCGGGGTCGCGCGTCGTCCGGAAGGTAAACAGGCTGTCGTTCCAGTGATGGACGGAAGTGACGGTTTCGGTGGCCAGGTTGCTCATGCTGATGCTCCTTCTGATACAAAATGAGACCGATCTTAGGCTGGATCGTTTATTGATAAAAGCGGGTAATTTGTATATCAGTCATCTAAAATACAGATATGAAAATCACCCTGCGCCAGATTGAAGTCTTTGCTGCCATCGCCCGCCTGGAAAATGTTTCGCGGGCGGCAACGCAGCTCAACATGTCGCAATCCGCTGCCAGTACAGCCCTGCTCGAACTCGAGCGCCATTTCGATTGCCCGCTGTTCGACCGCGTCGGCAAATCGCTGCGCCTTAACGGCAGCGGGCGTGGCCTGCTGCCGCAGGCCGAGGACATGCTGGCCCGGGCCAGCGAGGTCGAGGGCTACCTGGCCGGCGGTCGTCTGGCACCGGTCGCCGTCGGCGCAACGCTGACCATCGGCAACTATCTGGCGACGCTGGTCGTTGTTGAATACCTGCAAAAGAACCCCGGCAGCCGGGTCGATCTCAGTGTCTGCAACACGCAGCAGGTCATCGAACGCCTGCGCCGTTTCGAGCTCGATCTCGGCCTGATCGAGGGCGAAGCGAGCGATTCCGATCTGATTTTCGAACCTTGGCTAGATGATGAACTGGTTGTCTTTTGCGCCCCCTCGCATCCTCTGGCGGCAGCAGGGTTGGCACGGTCGACCGCGCTGGCGGCACAGAAATGGATCGTCCGCGAACCGGGTTCGGGAACGCGCGCCCTGTTCGACCGGGCCGTGCGGGCCATCGGCGTCGATCCCGATGTCTGTCTGCAGCTTGAGCATACCGAGGCGATCAAGCGCGCCGTCGAATCCGGCCTGGGCATTGGTTGCCTGTCCCGGCTATCCCTGCGCGAAGCCTTGCGGCGCGGTAGTCTGGTCGAGATCAGAACACCGGAACTGGCGCTGCGTCGGCGCTTCCAGTTCGTTCGTCAGCGCCAGCGGCATGTCAGCAGCGCAACCCAAATGTTCATCGACGAGTGTCTGCGTTTTTCGGCCGTGGCCGGCGACACCAGCGAATTGAACCTGCCCTTCATCCCCTGAGCCGGACGAAAAAATGGGGTCCAAAGACCCCATATTGAAATTGTGGAGATGGCGGGTTTTTCAGTGGGCGGGGGACATATGTTCCAGGTGTGTCGGGCGCCCGCTTTTTCTGATCAAGGCGGCTATGCCGAGCGACACGAGAACCAGCACAAGACTTCCCGGTTCGGGCACGGTTCTTAGTGCATTGATACGGAAATCATCAATAAAGTAGCGGTCGTTTCCGGCATCTCCCGCTAACAGTGCGTTTACACCGATGGCGCCGTAAAACGCGGTGTCGGCAACAAGACCGATGAAGTCCGTGGCGGATGTGGTGTCTACAAGGCTTGAGAGGCCTGAGGGAGCCACAATCTGGATGGCGGCGATGTCGCCGCTGGCGTAGTTGAAGCCGAAGGCGAAAACGTCAGGCAGGAGAAATCTCCAGGCGAGACTTCCCACGCCGTTGTTTGCTGCCGATCCGCCAATGTCGGAAATTGCGTTGTCGTTATGGAATACGCTTGTCCCGCAGGTGGATTGGTTGGTCGAGTCGGTACAGGACCCAAATGCCACGTTGGGAGAAAAACCAAAGCCACTGACTGTCGCGGCCGGTGACCCCGCAAAGTCAATATATGAACGACTGGCGCCAACCGCTGCGAGATAGCTTGTCTCGTTGGTATATAGGGTCAATGCCGCCCACGATGGAGTGGTTGCGACCAACAGCGCTAGAAACGTGAGAATTCTTTTCATGAAGAAATACTCCTACAGTAGGCTTCCAGTTGAGTTGGTACCCATGAGTCTTGAGCGCACCAGTTTGACAGGCTAGTCACCGCATGCCCCTCTCCTGATTTTGTAATCTCTATTGGCATGCTCGCGATCAGAAAAGCAAGAAAAAAGCCATTGGATATACGTGTTCTTAACCTATTGAATTTATGAAATATTATTTTCAGTGTGTCTCTGTGCTCACCTTGAGTCTTCGTTGACTGTAAGAAACGTCGACAGATGTTGCAGGGCATTCGCCATAGGCCAGATCAGTTATTTGGCGGGGCGGCGTCGAACAGGCGTTTGAGTGAGTCTGGTGCGCCTGGTAGGAAGTTAGCAAGTTGCCGAATGAGGCCCGTGGGCTGGTCTTCCCCTTCATCCTCTGAACCGTACGAAAAAAAAGCGGGGTCCGCAGACCCCGCCCTGATGCGAGCCGACGTAATTACTTGCTGTCGCTCTGCAAGCCCTTGAGCAGGGCTGCTGCATCCGCGTCCTCGTTGCCTTCCTTCTTCTCGTCGGGCTCCTCTTCGCTCTGTTTCATGAGCGAGTCGAGATCGATGGCGGCCGGGGCTTTGCCTTCCTTCTCCAGGCGTTGCATTTCCTTCTGTGCCTCGTCGCCATAGCTGACGATGTTCGGGAAGATGATGATCAGCGCGACCATGAGAATCTGGATGCAGACGAAGGGAATGGCGCCCCAGTAAATATCGGTCGTCTTGATGGAACTCGGGGCCACCGAGCGCAGGTAGAACAGCGCGAAGCCAAAAGGCGGGTGCATGAACGAAGTCTGCATATTGACCGCAAGCAGGATGCCGAACCAGACCAGATCGATGCCCAGCTTGTCGGCCACCGGGGCGAGCAGCGGCACGATGATGAAAGACAGTTCGAAGAAGTCGAGGAAGAAGGCGAGCAGGAAGACCAGCAAGTTGACCACGATCAGGAAGCCGACCTGGCCACCCGGCAGGCCGAGCAGCAGATGTTCAACCCACAGGTCGCCGTTGACCGCCCGGAAGATCAGGCCAAAAACCGTCGAACCGACCAGGATGAAAATCACGAACGACGACAGCTTGCCGGTCGTTTCCATGGCCTGCCTGAGCAGCTTGAAGCTCAGGCGCTTGCGGCCCACCGCCAGAGCCAGCGCACCGGCCGCGCCCATGGCGCCGCCTTCGGTCGGTGTTGCGATGCCGAGGAAGATGGTGCCTAGTACGAGAAAGATCAGCATCAACGGTGGGACCATCGTCGTGATGACGCGCAGCATCAGCTTGACGCCGCGCAGCGTGCGGGCTTCGGGCGGCAGGGCAGGGGCGGCATTGGGCTTGAGGATGGTGAGTATCACCACGTAGCCGACGTAAAGGCTGGTCAGGACCAGGGCGGGGAAGATGGCGCCTTCGTACATGTCGCCAACCGACTTGCCCAGCTGGTCGGCCATGATGATCAGCACCAGCGATGGCGGGATGATCTGGGCCAGCGTGCCGGAGGCGGCGATGACGCCGCAGGCCAGCTTCTTGTCGTAGCCGTAGCGGAGCATGATGGGCAGCGAAATGAGACCCATCGAGATGACCGAGGCAGCAACGACGCCGGTGGTTGCGGCGAGCAGCGCACCGACGAAGATGACGGCAAAGGCCAAGCCGCCACGAATCGGGCCGAACAACTGGCCGATGGTGTCGAGCAGATCTTCGGCCATGCCCGATCGCTCGAGGATGAGGCCCATGAAGGTAAAGAACGGGATGGCCAGCAAGGTGTCGTTGGCCATGATGCCGAAGATGCGCTCCGGCAGAGCCTGGAAGAGTGCCGGGTGGAGCAGCCCGAGTTCAATGCCGATGAGGCCGAAGAGGATGCCGTTGGCGGCCAGCGCGAAGGCGACCGGATAGCCGAAGAGAAGGAATACAACGAGGGCGCCAAACATCAGCGGCGCCATGTTGGCAATCATGAACTCCGCCATTATTTGGCCTCCTGTGCTTTGGCTGCAGCAATGGCAGCGGCCAGTTCTTCTTCAGGCGTCGGGCCCTTTTCCTTGTTGTTCGGGTCGTCAATTCGTCCGGCCAGGAAGGCGATGCGCTTGATCAGTTCGGAAATGCCCTGCAGGGCGAGCAGCGTAAAGCCTATGGGCAGCAGGATCTTGACGGGCCAGCGAATCAGGCCGCCAGCGTTGGCCGACATTTCCTGAATCTTGTATGACTCGGCAACCAGCGGCAGGGAGAGCCAGAGCACGGCGACCACCATGGGCAGCAAAAAGAAGAGGGTGCCGATGATGTCGATAACGGCCAGACCACGCGGCGACAGCTTGCCGGACAGGACGTCGATGCGGACGTGCTCGTTCTTTTGCAGGGTGTAAGGCGAGCAGAGCAGGAAGACGGCGGCAAACAGGTACCACTGGATTTCCAGCAGGCCGTTGGAGCTGTCATTGAAAACAAAGCGGTAGCTGGCGTTGCCGGCGCTGATCAGGGCCATGATCAGCACCAGCCAGAAAGCGCTTTTGCCGACGCGCTCATTGAGCCAGTCGATCAGCTGCGAGAGCTTGAGCAGAAGGGTCACGAAAAAGTCCTCCTCGGTTGATAGAATTCCCGACTTCTGAAGTGGCCGGGGTTAATTGAAAATCTGAGTGGGCCAAATTTACAGCGAAGGCGAGAGGCAGAGAATGGTGGAAATCCCTACAACCCGGTCAACGCAAATCTGTCTGGTGCGCCACGGCGAGACCGAATGGAACGCTGAACGGCGCATCCAGGGGCAGATCGACATCGGCCTCAACGAAACCGGCGTGCGCCAGGCCATGGCGGCCGGGCGCTGGCTCAGATCGGCCGGTATTGTCGCGCTCTACAGCAGCGATCTCAAGCGGGCATGGACGACGGCGCAATCGATTGGCGCCGAACTCGGGCTGGAGCCGACGCCGGTGCCGGAAATGCGAGAACGGCGCTACGGTGTTTTCGAGGGGCTGACTTACGACGAGGCGAAAGCCAATCATCCGGAAGGCTACGCCGCCTTCGAAGGGCGCAACGCCGACTACGATTTCGAGAAGGGTGAAAGCCTGATTGCCATGTTCGCGCGCGTGACCGGCAAGCTCAAGGAGCTGGCGGCACTGCATCCCGGCCAGACCATCGCCATTGTGCTGCACGGCGGCGTGCTCGATATCATCAACCGCTTTGTGCGTGGCAACTCGCTGGAAACGCCGCGCGATTTCCTGATTCCGAACGCCGGCATCAACTGGATTGTCACGGTCGACGGCCAGTGGACCCTCAAAACCTGGGGCGAAACCGACCATCTGGAGCCGGGCGCCCTTGACGAGCTTCCGGCGTGATAAAATTCGACCCCTTTTCAATGGCTTGAGGCATTTAACATGTTTTCCGCGAAAGACACCCTGGCAAAAGTTGACCCTGAACTCTGGCAGGCCATGCAGGCCGAAGTGCAGCGTCAGGAAGACCACATCGAACTGATCGCGTCCGAAAACTACGTGAGCAAGGCCGTCATGGAAGCCCAGGGCTCCCAGCTCACCAACAAGTACGCCGAAGGCTACCCGGGCAAGCGCTACTACGGTGGCTGCGAATACGTCGACGTCGTCGAGCAGATCGCCATCGACCGTTTGAAGAAATTGTTCGGTGCCGATGCCGCCAACGTCCAGCCGAATTCCGGTTCGCAGGCCAACCAGGCCGTGCTCATGGCCTTTGCCAAGCCGGGCGACACCATCATGGGCATGAGCTTGGCCGAAGGCGGTCACCTGACCCACGGCATGGCGCTCAACATGTCCGGAAAGTGGTTCAACGTCGTTTCCTACGGTCTCGATGCCAATGAAGCCATCGACTACGACAAGATGGAAGCGCTGGCCCGCGAGCACAAGCCGAGGATCATCGTCGCCGGCGCTTCGGCCTACGCCCTGCGCATCGACTGGGAACGCTTCGCCAGGATCGCCAAGGAAGTCGGCGCCATTTTCTGGGTGGACATGGCTCACTACGCCGGCCTGATTGCCGCCGGCTTCTACCCGAACCCGGTGCCCTTCGCCGATGTCGTGACCTCGACCACGCACAAGACCCTGCGCGGCCCGCGCGGCGGCGTCATCCTGATGAAGGCCGAGCACGAAAAGGCCCTCAATTCCGCCATCTTCCCGGGCCTGCAAGGCGGCCCGCTCGAGCACGTGATCGCAGCCAAGGCTGTTGCTTTCAAGGAAGCCGCGACGCCTGAGTTCAAGAACTACCAGGAACAGGTCATCAACAACGCCCGCGTCATGGCTCGCGTACTCGGCGAAGAGCGCGGTCTGCGCATTGTTTCCGGTCGCACCGAAAGCCACGTCTTCCTGCTCGACCTGCGCGCCAAGAACATCACCGGCAAGGAAGCCGAAGCAGCCCTCGGCCGTGCTCACATCACGGTCAACAAGAACGGCATCCCGAACGACCCGCAGAAGCCGTTCGTTACTTCCGGCATCCGCATCGGTTCGCCAGCCATGACGACGCGTGGTTTCACCGAAATCGAAGCTGAAACCATCGCCCATCTGGTCGCTGACGTGCTCGAGGCGCCGAACGACGAAGCTGTTGCCGCTACCGTGCGTGCCAAGGTCGCTGCCTTGTGTGCCAAGTTCCCGGTCTACGGCGCGTGAAAATTCCAGCGTTTGCCCGCACGGCGTTGCCTTGTTCGGGCGGCGCGCTGAGATTTTCGGGAGTTTGAAGTGAAATGCCCCTTCTGCGGCAACGACGACACGGCGGTTGTTGATACCCGCCTCTCCGATGAGGCGGATGTCGTGCGTCGCCGCAGAAAGTGCAATGCCTGTGACAAGCGTTTCACCACCTACGAGCGGGCTGAAATCCAGCTACCGCAAGTGGTCAAGAAAAACGGCCTGCGCACCGAGTTCAGCCGGGCCAAGCTGCGCGCCAGTCTGGAACTGGCGCTGCGCAAGCGGCCGGTGTCGATCGAGTCGGTCGATGCCGCTGTCGCCGATATCGAAGAAAGATTGCGCTCGGCCGGTGAGCGCGAGGTGACGACGCAGCAGTTGGGCGAACTGGTCATGCGCGAGCTTAAGAAGCTCGACAAGGTGGCCTACATCCGCTTCGCCTCGGTCTATCGCAACTTTGAAGACGTGGATGCCTTCTCCAAGGCGATCCGCGAAGTTTCGCCCTCCGCCAAGAAAAAATGAGCTTTTCAGCCGTCGACCACGGCATGATGGCGCGCGCCCTGCAACTGGCTGAGCGTGGCCTGTGGACGACTTCGCCCAATCCGCGCGTTGGTTGCGTCGTGGTCCGCGACGGTGAAATCGTCGGTGAAGGCTGGCACGAGAAGGCTGGCGAGCCGCATGCCGAAGTCCATGCCCTGCGCGCCGCCGGTGAGAGGGCGAAAGGCGCCACGGCTTATGTGACGCTTGAACCTTGCAGCCATCATGGCCGGACGCCGCCCTGCGGCGAGGCCCTGATTGCCGCGGGCGTTGCGCGCGTCGTTTCGGCGATGACCGATCCCAATCCGTTGGTATCCGGCAAAGGGCTGGCCTTGTTGCAGGCGGGGGGTATCGAGACAGCAAGCGGTTTGCTGGAAAGCGAGGCGCGCGAACTGAATATCGGCTTCGTTTCGCGCATGACGCGTGGCCGGCCGTGGTTACGCCTCAAGGCGGCGGCCAGTCTGGATGGAAAGACTGCGCTCAACAACGGCGTCAGCCAGTGGATCACCGGCCCCGATGCGCGCCGTGATGGTCACGCCTGGCGGGCCCGTGCCTGCGCCATCCTGACCGGTATCGGTACCGTGCGCGACGACGATCCAAATCTGACCGTGCGCGACGTGGCGACGACGCGTCAGCCCTTGCGCGTGGTGGTCGATAGCCGGCTGGAAATTCTGCCGACGGCGCGCATTCTGCAAGGCGAGCCGGTGCTGATCGTCGGCGCCATAGAGAATGCCGAAAAAATGGCATTGCTACGGTCAACGGGAAATTTCGTCGAAATTCTGAATAACGGCAGCGACAAGGTTGACCTCAAAGCCCTGCTCGAATTGCTGGCCCGGCGCGGCATCAACGAGGTTCACGCCGAAGCCGGCTTCAAGCTCAATGGTTCGCTGCTGGGCGAAGGGCTGGTCGATGAGTTGCTGCTCTATCTGGCGCCCTGCCTGATTGGCCACGAGGCGAGCGGCCTGTTCAACCTGCCCGAGCTGACTACGCTAGACGGCAAGCGGCGCTTGAAGATTCGCGATCTGCGCCAGCTTGGCGAAGATATTCGCCTGATCGCACGTTTCCCTTAGGTCCGCACACGGCGCAGTCGTCGTCCTTCTTGAAACGGACGGTGCGCCATTCCATGGTCAGCGCATCGAGCAGCAATAGCCGTCCGGTCAAAGCCTCGCCAATGCCGGCCGCCAGCTTGAGCGCCTCGGCCGCCTGCATGGTGCCGATGATGCCGGTCAGCGGGGCGAAAACGCCCATCACGGCGCAGCGCACTTCCTCGACATCCTCGCCTTCGGGAAACAGGCAGTGGTAGCACGGTGAATCGTCGCGGCGCAGGTCGTAGACGCTGATCTGGCCATCGAAGCGGATGGCCGCACCGGACACTAGCGGTTTGCGGTGATGCACGCAGGCGCGGTTGATGGCGTGGCGGGAGGCGAAGTTGTCGGTGCAGTCGAGAATGAGGTCGGCGCTGGCAACCAGCGCATCGAGCCCCTCACCCGATAGACGCTGCTGCAGCGGAATGATCTCGATGTCAGGATTGATGGCGCTCAGCGCCTGACGACCGGATTCGGCCTTGGCCATGCCGACGCGTGCCTGGGTATGCAGAATCTGCCGCTGCAGGTTGGTGAAATCGACCGTGTCGTCGTCGACCAGCGTGATCCTGCCGACCCCGGCCGAGGCCAGGTAGAGCGCCGCTGGCGAACCAAGACCGCCGGCGCCGATGATCAATGCGTGGGTATCCAGAATTCGCGTCTGACCTTCGATGCCCAACGCATCGAGCAGGATGTGTCGGCTGTAACGGAGTAGCTGCTCGTCGGTCATTTGGTGCATTGTCAGCCGTTGTGATCAAGGAGGGTTAAAACCCGATCCTCGATCCCGTGAGCTACTTGTATTCGCGCCACTCTGGTGGCGTGTCGTCATGGTCGCCGTGCGGGTGATGTTCCCAGGCGTTGACGTAGGCTTCCTGGGCCGAGCGTTTCAGGCGTTTTTCCGGGGCGCCGATGTTGTGCAGCTGGGTCTCTTCGACGTAGTAGATCAGCGCCCGGGTCAGTTTCGTGAATAACGTGTTGTCGAGATGAAAGCCTTTGTCGACCAGATGCTCGTCAAGCTCCCGCAGGGTGTGCTGCTGCAGATCGTAGCAGACACCCAGCGAGCGCTTTTCGAATCTGGCCTGAACCTCGACTTCCTCCAGATGCTGCAGATCATCCGCCGCTTCGGGCACTTGGCCCGGCGGAAACTTGGAGAACAGAATTTCCCGGTTTTTCTTGAGGTCTGTGTCGGCCATCATCCCTCCCGATCAATGAACTATTGCGCCTTATTCTGCATGATCTGAAGACCCTTGAGAAGATTCAGCGCCTGCTGGAACTGGTAGTCACCCTTGGTGGCGTACTCCAGACGTTGCGGCATTTCTTCCTCGGCATCTTCCTTCTTGTCCTTGCCGTTTTTGAGTGTCTTGGCCGCTCCCTTGGCTTCCGGCTTGGCCGGTTCCTTGGTTGCTTCCTTGTCGCGGTCGTTGCTCAGGTGGCGGTCGAGGTCGGCTTCGCGCACGCGCATTCCCGGGCTGGCGCCGTTGGCGCTCTCTTCGACAACGATGTCGGGCGTGATGCCCTTGGCCTGAATCGAGCGGCCTTCCGGCGTGTAGTAGCGGGCCGTGGTGAGCTTGATGGCGGTGTTGCCCGGTAGCGGCAGAACGGATTGCACCGAGCCTTTGCCGAAACTCTGGGTGCCGACGATGATGGCGCGCTTGTGATCCTGCAGTGCGCCGGCGACGATTTCGGAAGCCGAGGCAGAGCCGCCATTGACCAGAACGACCATCGGCACCTTCTTGGCTTCGACGGGCATGTTCTTGAGCGGATCTTCCTTGCTGCCGCGCAGGTAATCCTGTGCCCGCGCCCGGAATTCCTGCTTGGCGTCGGCGGTGCGGCCATCGGTCGATACGACCTTGACGTCGGGTGGCAGGAAAGCTGCTGAAACGCCGATGGCGCCGTTGAGCAGGCCGCCCGGGTCGTTGCGCAAATCGAGCACCAGACCGTTCAGCTTGTTGCCATCCTTGTAGAGGGCGGAAACATGCTTGGCCAGTTCGGCGACGGTATTTTCCTGGAATTGCGTGACGCGCACCCAGCCGTAGCCGGGCTCGACCAGTTTGGATTTGACGCTCTGCACCTTGATCACTTCGCGGATCAGGGTCAGCTCGATCGGCTTGGTTTCGCCCTTGCGGATGATCGACAGTTTGATTGGCGTCTTCGGCTTGCCGCGCATCTTCTTGACGGCATCCGACAGGGTCAGACCCTTGACCGGGGTTTCGTCGAGTTTGAAGATCAGGTCGCCGGCCTTGACGCCAGCGCGATAGGCCGGGGTATCCTCGATCGGCGAAACGACCTTGACCAAGCCGTCTTCCATGCCGACTTCAATGCCCAGGCCGCCGAATTCGCCCTGCGTGCCGACTTGCAGATCCTTGAAGGCATCGGCGTCGAGGTAGGTCGAGTGCGGGTCGAGGTTGGAGAGCATGCCGGAAATGGCATTGGTGATCATCTTCTTGTCTTCGACCGGCTCGACGTAGCCCTGCTTGATGGCGCTGTACACCTCGGCAAAGGTGCGCAGCTCATCGATAGGCAGGCCGGGTTTGACTTCCTTTTCGGCCATGGCCGGGAAGTTCAGGCTGATCAGTGCGCCGGCGACAAAGGCGCCAACGGTCAAGCTAATGGTTTTCGTTTTGCTCATTTCAAGCTGGCCCATTTCATCGGGTCGATCGGTTGCCCTTGGTGGCGGAGTTCAAAGTATAAACCGGATTCAGGATTGCCCCCGCTGTTCCCCACAGTGGCCACCGTTTCTCCACCCTTGACGGCCTGGCCGACCTGTTTGAGCAGGGCATCGTTGTTGCCGTAGATCGACAGGTAGGCGTCGCCGTGGTCGACGATGAGCAGGTTGCCGAAGCCGCGCATCCATTCCGAGAAGACGACGCGGCCGCCGGCAATGGCCTTGACCTCGCTGCCGGCGCCAGCCTTGATGAACAGGCCGCGCCAGGTGCCGCCGCCGTCACGGGCCGAACCGAAACGGCCAGAGACCGCGCCGCGTACCGGCAGGCGCAGGCTGCCGCGCTGGCGAGCGAAACTGCCGTTGCTCGGGGCGGGTTCGTAGTGGTTTTCGGCTTCAACGGTTCTTGGGCGAATGGGTTCTATGGCGGGAGTCGGGCGGGCGATTTCCCGCTCTTCCGGATGCGAAGGTCGCTTGTCCTTTTCTCGTTCCCTCTCGCGCACTTTTTCCTTCTGCCGAGCCGCGGCCTGGCGCACTTCGGCCAGGCGTGCCGCTTCGGCTGCCTTGGCCGCCTTTGCCGCCTGGGCGGCGAGGATTTTTGACAGCCGATCAATCAGCTGGGTCATCCGTTTTTCGTTTTGTTGCAGGGTGCCGATTTCCTTGCGCTGGGCGCTGACCTTGCTGGCCAGCTGGGCGTACAGCGCCTGGCGCTCCTCGCGCTGCCTCTGTAGATCGGCATGGCGTTTTTTCTGCTCCGCTTCGACCTCGGCTAATTCAGCGCTGCGCTCCTTGGCGTCGGCGGCCAGCGCTTTCTTTTTGTCGAGTGTCGCGTTGATTTCGCCCATCAGTTCGGCACGGGTCAGGGCGATGGCTGACAGGTAGTGCAGGTCGCGCGCCATCTGGTTGGGATCATCGCCATTGAGCAGCAGTTGCAGCGAGTCCGGGGTGCCGCGCAGGTATTGTTTGTAGATCAGTCTTTCCAGCTGGGCTTGTTGCTGGCCGAGCGTGACGCCGAGTTCCTGTGATTGTTGCTCAAGGTTTTTGAGCTTTTTTTCCAGTTGACCGCGGGAATCGTTCAATTCGTGCAGCTCGCGTTGCAGGCGCGAAATCTGGCGATCGGATTCGCGCAGGCGGTCGCCGGCGTCAGCTTTGCTCTCTTCGCTGCTGGATAATTCCTTGCGCAACCCTTCGATGCGGCTGCGCAATTCGCCCAGATCGGCCTGTTTTTCGGCAATATCGGGCGAAGCGACGATCTGGGCCGGTTTTTTTTCGACCGCGGCAGGCTTGGCGCCGACCGGTGCCGCGCCCGTGAAAATGGCGGCAATCAGTGCCGCTGTCAGCCTTTTGCCGGATGGCCGAGGGCTGCGCTGGCCGTGCCGGGTATGTCCAAAGGTCATCGCGGATTGATTTCGATTAAGCGAAACGTAAAACGCTATTTTATAATGCGCCATTCACCGAAACGAGGTTTTATCTTGGAAACGCCTTCCTTCAGTTTGATCGACAAGCAGGAGCACATCGAGCTGGCCGCCCGTGCGCTGAAATCCATTGCCCACCCGCTGCGCCTGAAAATCCTTTGCGTGCTTGGCGAACAGGAGGCGTGTGTGCAGGAAATCGTCGAAGCGGTGGGGACATCGCAAAGCAATATTTCCCAGCACCTGGCCATTCTGCGCGAAAAAGGCGTGCTGGTGACCCGCAAGGATGCCAACCGTGTTTATTACCGGGTTGGTGACCAACGTACGCTGCAACTGGTCAGCATGATGCGCGAAGTTTTTTGCGGGACGGAGGCTTAAGTGATACCGATGGAATTTATCAACCAGAATATCCTTCTGGTTTCGCTGGTCGCTGTCAGTGGCCTTTCCCTGCTCTGGCCGATGGTGATGCGCCCCGCCGGCAATAGCGTCGGGCCGGCCGAGGCGACTCAGTTGATCAATCGTGAAGATGCGCACATCCTTGATGTTCGTGAAGCTGCCGAGTATGCGGCCGGGCATTTGCCGGAAGCGAAGAATATTCCGACCGGCGCGCTGGCCGAGCGTATCGGCGAGCTGGACAAGTTCAAGGACAAGCCGATCATCGTTTGCTGTGCCTCCGGCATGCGCTCGAACAAGGCCTGTGGCGAGCTCAAGAAGCAGGGCTTCGAAAAGCTGTACAACCTGTCCGGTGGTGTTGATGCCTGGGTGGGGGCCGGTTATCCGATCAAGAAGGGGGCCAAGAGCAAATGAGCGCCCATGTCCTGATGTATACGACGGCAGTCTGCCCTTATTGCACGCGCGCCAAGCAATTGCTCAAGGCGCGCGGCGTTGAGCTGATTGAGGAGGTTCGTGTCGATCTCGATCCGGAACGCCGCGATGAAATGATGCAGAAAACTCAGCGGCGTACAGTGCCGCAAATCTTCATTGGCGAAACCCACGTGGGTGGCTGTGACGATCTCTATGCCCTCGATGCATCCGGTCAGTTGAAGCCGCTGCTCGAAGGCTGATTAAACCGATTTAACTTCTGAAAGAAAATCATGGAACAAAACGCTCAGCCCGTCTTCGGCATTGAAAAACTCTACGTCAAGGATCTGTCGGTCGAAGTGCCGAATGCGCCGGAAATCTTCCTCGAGCGCGAAGCTCCGCAAGTCGAGATCCAGCTCAATACCGGTGGCCGCACCGTCGGCGACAGCGTCTACGAAGTCGTGCTGACCGTTACCGTTACCGCCAAGATGGGCGACAAGACGGTTTTCCTGGTTGAAGTTGGCCAGGCCGGTATCTTCCGCATCCAGAATGTGCCGGAAGAGCAGATCGAGCCGCTGATTGCTGTTGCCTGCCCGAACATCCTCTTTCCTTACGCCCGTGAAGCAGTCTCCGACTCGGTCAGCCGCGCCGGCTTCCAGCCGATCGTCCTGCAGCCGGTCAACTTTGAAGGCATGTACATGCAGCGCCTGCAGCAGCAGGAGCAGTCTGGCGCGCCGGTTGAAGTGTCGATCCAGTAAGGTGATCGCCATGTGGCGTCGTGCGCTAGTCGCCCTGTCGCTGATCAGCGCTGCCGGAGCAGCGCTGGCTATCGACTACCGCTCGGTCGGTGTGCCGGCAGCCATCCTGTTCGATGCGCCGTCGCTGCAAGGCAAGAAGCTCTACCTGATCAAGGCACAGACGCCAGTCGAGGTCGTCGTCAAGCTCGAAGGCTGGTTCAAGGTGCGCGATGCCGAAGGGACGCTGGCCTGGCTGGAGTCGCGCAACCTTGTTGAGAAACGGACGCTCGTTGTGACCGCGCCGCAAGCTGAAATTCGCCAGTCGGACAAGCTGGAATCGGCCGTCCTGGCCGAACTGGACAAATGGGTGGCGGTTGAATTCATCGAACCCGCTTCGCCGGGCTGGGCCAAGGTACGCCATCGCGATGGCGCGACCGGCTACATTCGTTCGACGCAGGTCTGGGGCCTATGAAAATTTCGCTGCTTGGCGCTGGTGCCTGGGGCACGGCGCTGTCCATTGCCTTTGCCGGCAAGCATGATTTGACGCTGTGGTCGCGCGAAGAGGATGTCGCTGCCGACCTGAAATCCACCCGAGAAAACCATCGGTTTTTCCCCGGCTACAAACTGCCGGAATCGGTCGCCGTATCCACGGATTTCGAGGCAGCTGTCGCCGCGGCAGAGTTGCTCATCGTGGCGACGCCGATTGCCGGTTTGCGGCCAACCGTCGAACGTCTCAAGGCGATCGGCTGCACATTGCCGGTGTTGTGGGTGTGCAAGGGTTTCGAGGCGGGGAGCGGCAAGCTGCCACACCAGGTGGTGACTGAAGTGCTCGGCCAGCAGGCCTTGTGCGGCGCACTGTCCGGCCCCAGCTTTGCCGAGGAAGTGGCGGCCGGGCAGCCGACCGCCGTGGCGCTGGCCGGCAATGACCCGGCCTTCGCCCGCGAAGCGGCGCGCCAACTCCATACGGCGCGTCTGCGCATCTACGCCAATGACGATCTGGTTGGCGTCGAAGTCGGCGGGGCGGTCAAAAACGTGTTGGCCATCGCCACCGGCGTTTGCGACGGACTCGGGCTAGGCCTGAATTCCCGGGCGGCGCTGATGACGCGTGGCCTGGCTGAAATCGCCCGGCTTGGTCTGGCGCTGGGGGCGGACCGCCAGACTTTCATGGGCCTGGCCGGCATGGGTGACCTGATCCTGACCTGTACCGGCGATCTGTCGCGCAACCGCCGCGTCGGTCTGGCACTGGCCCAGAACAAATCGTTGCCACAGATCCTCGAAGAACTGGGCCATGTCGCCGAAGGCGTTTATACGGCGCGTGAGGTCGATCGCCTGTCGAGCCAACTCGGCGTCGATATGCCGATCAGTGCCGCCGTGGCGGCCGTGCTGGATGGTCGGTTGAGTGCTGCGCAAGCCGTCGAGCAGTTGATGGCGCGCGATCCGAAAGAAGAGTTGGCCTAGCCGGCACCAGCGAAGCCGGCCTGGCGCCAGGCTTCGAAGACGGTGACGGCGGCAGCGTTGGAGAGGTTGAGGCTACGCTGCCCGGCCTGCATCGGCAGGCGCAGTCGCTGTTGCGGCAGAAACTCGGCGAGCACGTCCGGCGGCAGTCCGCTGGTTTCGCGACCAAAGACAAACACATCGTCTTCTTGCAAGGCAGTATCGAACGGACTGCCGGTGCCCTTCGTCGTCATGGCGAACAGGCGTCGCCCGGCAAGTGCCGCCTTGCAGGCTGCCCAGTCGGCGTGACGCACGACGCGGGCGTATTCGTGATAATCCAGTCCGGCCCGGCGCAAACCCTTGTCGGTGATGTCAAAGCCGAGCGGTTCGACCAGATGCAACTCGGCCCCGGTATTGGCGCACAGGCGAATGATGTTGCCCGTGTTGGGCGGAATTTCGGGCTGGTAGAGAACGACGGCAAACACGCGACCACTTTCTGGCGAGGGAAGGGGGCGAATTAGAGCACGGATTCAGTGCTTTAGCGCACGGGCGATGACGGCAACGGTGACCTCGGCGGCGCCATGCAGTTTGAGGACGCGGGCGCACTCGTTGGCTGTCGCGCCGGTGGTCATGACGTCGTCGATGAGCAGCAGGCGCTGG
>Ga0209211_10003417_pt1 | contig 25901 bp, 29 predicted proteins | sample RifGroA2_FD_183992 | JGI IMG/M metagenome (GOLD analysis project Ga0209211, IMG submission 183992) | Groundwater microbial communities from Rifle, Colorado, USA - Groundwater A2 (SPAdes) (version 2) | ecosystem: Environmental > Aquatic > Deep subsurface > Groundwater | place: Rifle, Colorado...
TATCCCCGAAGAGTACAAGGATGGCAAAACACACACCCTCTACACGTACGGTATAGACGCAAAGGGCCTTTCTGCCAAGAACAACGCACTCCTCAAGAACAATCCGAAGACATTTAAGTTGGTGAGCATAGCAACACTACCACCTTCCTGCACTCTCACAGCATCTCCCGCCTCCATCACCAGCGGACAATCATCAACCCTCTCCTGGACCAGCACGAACGCAACTACTGGCACCATCGACAACGGTGCAGGAAACATGACCCCCATCGCGTCGGGCTCCAAGTCCGTCTCGCCGACAGTTTCCACCCTGTACACCGCTACCGTTACAGGAGCAGGAGTAGGAGCAAGCGCAACTTGTGAAGCGAACGTGGACGTGACCACGGGCGGCGACACCACCAAACCCACCGTCACCCTCACCGCCCCCGCGGCAAGCTCGACTGTCTCTAGCACCGTCACTTTCAGAGCAAATGCAACAGACAACGTCGGTGTCGCGGGCGTGCAGTTCAAGGTAGACGGCGCCAACGTCGGAGCAGAGGACACCACCGCTCCGTACTCCATTTCGTGGAACTCCACCACTGCCACCAATGGCACTCACAATATCAGAGCAGTCGCACGTGACGCGGCAGGGAACACACGATGGAGTGCTGTGAGGAGTGTTACGGTGTCGAATGGCACCGCCGACACCACCAAACCGACAGTCTCTCTCACTGCTCCCGCGGCAAGCTCAACCGTCTCTAGTATCGTCACCCTATCCGCAAACGCGTCAGATAATGTTGGTGTAGTTGGCGTGCAGTTCAAAGTAGACGGTGCCAACGTCGGAGCAGAAGACACCACCGCGCCATACTCCATTTCGTGGAACTCAACCACCGCCACTAACGGCACGCACAATATCAGAGCCGTCGCCCGTGATGCGGCTGGCAACACACGATGGAGTGCTGTTAGGAGTGTTACGGTGGCGAATGGCACCGCCGACACTACCAAACCCACCGTCTCTCTCACCGCTCCTGCAGACGGAGCAACAGTTTCCGGCACCGTCACTCTATCCGCGAGCGCAACCGACGCAGGATCCGGCGTCGCGAAGGTGGAGTTCAAGCGAGGGAACACTGTCATCGGAGAAGACACGACCGCAACGGGCACCTCGTACTCTATTGCATGGAACACAACAACGGTCGCCAACAACTCATATGACATCCGCGCCGTCGCACGCGACAATGCAGGCAACGTCGCGACCTCAACTCCCGTGGTGAACGTGATGGTGCAGAATACGAGTGCCTGCTCTGCATTGTCCGCTCCTGCTGGAGCGACAATACAGCAAGGGAAAGCGGTGCGATTTGTATGGACGGATATCGATGAATCTCTTCCTGAGGGAGATACGACAGAGGCCGATGGTGAAGAGGCCGTGCTTGATATTGCGGATACTACTACCGCTCGTGAAAATCTCTCTGCGCCCGAAACCGCCGCGATGGCGCCTTCTGCCGACAAAGTGGCTGTTGCAAGCGGTCCGTGGAGCGCTACAGCGACGTGGGGCGGAGCGGTACCGACGGCCAACCAGCGCGTTCGCATTCCGACTGGCAGGACCGTAACCATAGACGTTGCGGCGCGCGCAAAGAGCGTTGAAGTGAACGGCGTCTTGAGCGCCGATCCGGTGGCGAACGGTTCGCTCACGGCCAACTGGGTCATGGTGATGGGAGCGGGCTCTAGATTCCAAGTCGGTACCGCTGCAGCGCCATTCACGAGTTCATTCGTTCTGGAACTCACCGGCACCGACACTGGCGAGAATGTCCACGACGCGGGCACCAAATTCCTCATGGCAATGGACGGCGGCGAAATACAGATGCACGGCAAGCCGCAGGTGAGTTGGACCAAGCTCGTCGCGACCGCGAACAAGGGAGTGGCTCAAATTACGCTCAACGAGCCTGTCGGGTGGGGCGTAGGCGATCAAATAGTCATCGCTCCATCGTCGCTACGGGTAACCGGTAGTATAACAATGGCTCTCTCGAATCCAACCCAAGCTGAACAGCGAACGATAGTTGCAAAAAGCGCCGATTGTCGGACACTGACACTCGATCAGCCGCTTGCATACAGGCATGTAGGTGTGCAAAAGAGCTACACGAATGGCAGTAAAACGTGGATACTCGATGAACGCGCCGAGGTCGGGCTTCTCTCGCACAATGTGAAAGTACAGGGCGACGTAGGGTCGGAGGCGGCCGGATTCGGCGCCCATGTCATGTTGATGGGGCAGGCGCAGAGCGGCATGCCAAGCGGAAAGGGATACTTCTCAAACGTCGAGTTTTTCCGCGTCGGCCAAAAGAAAAAGCTCGGTCGCTATCCCGTGCACTGGCACCTCGTACAAGACGCTGGCGCCGGCCAGTACCTCAAGGACTCGAGTATATATCACTCGTTCAACCGCGCAGTTACCGTTCACGCCAGCAACGATCTTCTCATCGAAAGGAATGTCGCATATGACCATATCGGGCACGGCGTCTTTCTTGAGGATGGCGTCGAACAGCGCAATGCAATTAACTACAACCTCGTCATTCTGACGAAGATGCCGCCTCTCGGCGAAGAGCTCCTCCCGAGCGACAACCAACTGTACGAATTGCAGAACCGAAGCCCGGCGAGTTTCTGGATAACAAATCCCAACAATACCTTCATCGGCAATGTGGCTGGCGGCACCGTTGGTACAGGATTTTGGTTCAACTTTTCTTCGACCCAGACGGGGCTCTCACTCAGGAAGAATCTCTACCCCGGGTTGCGACCCAACACACAGAATCTCGGAATTTTCCGAGGCAACGTAGCGCATGGCACTATGATGGGGTTCGACGTACACGATGGCGTCCTCAAAGATGATACTGTCAACAAAAATCTCTCGTGGCAACCGCAGGCGACTGCGTACATCGAGAACTTTACGAGCTACGCCAACAATCTCGGCCTCTATTCTGGCGCGGGCGATAAGACCGAAAAACTGGTATTCCGCAACGTGGTTTCCGCCGACAACTACGACGAGCACCTTCGCTTCGCCAACTATGAGACCGTAACAGGTTCGCTCTTCGTCGCCGACAGCGGCAACGGCATCATCCCGACGGGGCCCAAAGCACAGGTGCGGTCGCTTTATGCTATCTATGACGGCGCGAGCCGCCTCTACAATTCGCACATCGTCGGCTTCGATCAACCGGGGACGTCGTTCCTAAAGAACGGTCTCGCCGCATACAAGCACGCCAATCATCTCATGAGCGGGCTCACCTTCGATCCCGCCTCTCCTCCGCGTATCGCTCCGCCGCCGCACCGGGATCCACTTGTCGCAACGAACGGGGCATACTGGAGTATGAGCATCCGTGACGAGGACGGCTCGCTTACGGGAGCGTCAAATCGCACCATCATTTCCGGCAATCCGCTCCTCCGGACCTCGACCGATAATGCGTGGCCGAACGGCAACGGTAGCGTGTGGATATCACAATGGGACTTTACAGCGTTTAGAATGTCCTTCCCCGGTTTGCCAAGACGTAGCAAACTTCAGCCCGATGTTACCTGGACGCGCTCAGGCGGCGGCGAACCCATCGTCAGTTATGTTGATGATAAATACAAAACGGATGGCTCATACCGTCAAGCGCACCTCATCGGGAACGGAAATTTCACCTACACGGTCGCACTGCATTCGCTTCCATCGACCAGACGCATAGACGCGGCCAACAAAGATGCGCGTCCGGGGAACAGCGTCCTCGTAGGGTTTACGAAATTCGGACGTCTGCAGGGATTAACTCTCTCGCCGGCATGGCCGAGACGCTCATCTCTCGCGAGCCTAGAGACCTCCGGCGCGAGCGGGTACTATATTGACGCGAACAACACGCTGTGGCTTCGGTTCGTGCACTCGACACCGGCCCTCATGGATCAGGTGGTAACGATCCGCTGGACAGGTACGGGCAGTTGGACAGGTACGGGCGGAAGGATGATTGCACAAGGCCTGTGCGCCGCAGGATGGGATAGAAGCTGTCCCAAAGTCCTCGGCGCTTCAACAACTCGCGAAGATACTCTCATCGAGAGCGTCCAGGATAGCATCTCAACCGTATTGGGAATGATTGCCGATTTGTTGCGATCTCTGCAAACAGCGAAATAGAGCGCACACAAACAAGACGAACAAGCTCCTCGCAATAGGAGTTTGTATCTCTCCCCGAGGTCCCCAAGGTTTAACCTCTACCTCCCGAGGTTAAACCTCGGGAGGTATGACCTTGCTGGACGGGATACTCATCTCACTATCCACACCCCCCTCCCTGGCTTCGCCCCAGGGGGGTACAATGATAGGAACGTGGAGGATACGCACGTGAAATTTATTAATTATTCACATTCTAAAGAACTCTATGACAATGTTTTCTAAACGCAGTCTTGATACGAGCGCTTCGAGGGGATTTACGCTCATCGAGCTTCTCGTGGTTGTCGCTATAATCGGTATTCTCTCATCCATTGTGCTCGCTTCCTTGAATAGTGCGCGTAAAAAGGGCCGCGACGCGCGGCGAGTAGCCGACATTAAACAACTTCAGCTTGCGCTTGAGCTTTATTACGATGCGAATACTACAACAGGGTATCCTACAACTCTCGCCCCTCTCGCCACAGATGGCTTCATTGCTGTAATTCCGAAGGACCCACTGGGTGCTACCGACTACTCCTATGCGGCACTTGGCTCAGCAGGATCTTGTACAGGTTATCACATTGGCGCAACACTCGAGACGGCAAACGCCGCCCTTGATGGCGATGCGGATGCCGCAGCAGATGCGGGTATTTGCGGAAGCGTGGCGGATTTTGCTGGTGCTGATTCTGGAAAATGTAATGCTGCCGATCAGGGCACAGCTTGTTACGACGCGAAACCGTAAGTCACGGTAGTAGCGTAAGAAGATTACGAACCCCGCCCTCGGCGGGGTTCGTGGGTTATACCCCCACGAGCTAATCAAAATCGTCCCATTGCGGGGTTATACTCATTATCAATGCTCGCTTTCATTTTTGGCGTATTTGGCTTGATAATAGGGAGCTTTCTTAACGTGCTCATTTTGCGGCACGGAAAGCGCTCTCTTTTGGGGCGCAGTGCATGCCCTTCATGCAAAAAGACCATTCGATGGCATGATCTCATCCCCGTTTTCTCATGGATTCTTTTACGTGGCCGATGTCGCGATTGTGGGAGAGCCATTTCCATCCAATATCCATTAGTAGAGGCAGGGACTGCGGTACTCTTCTTTTTCATCGCGCTCGCCCCTATCTCTTTATCGGCGAAAATACTCGCGCTTCCTATCGCATCACTCCTCCTCGCCATTGCCGTCTATGATTTTCACACGACGTATATTCCCGACTCGTGGGTATGGACTTTAAGCGCGCTCGCCCTGCTTTCAGTTGCGATCTTTCCTTCCTGCTCACTGCTCACTGCTCACTGTTCACTTTCTTTTCTTGCCGGTCCTGCCGTTGCCCTTCCTCTTTTCACCATGTGGATAGTATCAAACGGAAAATGGATGGGACTGGGAGATGCAAAGTTTACGCTTTCAATGGGCTGGCTTCTCGGACTCTCGGGAGGCATTACAGCGCTTCTACTTGCATTTGTGCTTGGTGCCATAGTAAGTATTCCGCTCCTCTTTTTTTCGTCACCTCTCGCACGGCGAATTGCCCACACACTGCCTTTCGATGTGCCCGCATGGGCGTATACAATGAAGAGCGAGGTACCTTTCGGTCCGTTCCTTGTCGCGTCATGTTTTTTTGTGTGGTTCTCGCAAATGTACGCAATCCCGCTCCCATTCTCGCTATTTATATGAACAAACTAGCTTCAAGGTTCAAGCTTCGAGCTTCGAGGAAAGCCGAAATGGCACAAGTGCATTCTCGTCTCGCAGCTCGCAGCTCGCAGCTCGTAGCTGGGGAGCGGGGTTTTACACTCGTAGAGCTCATGGTGGTAACGGGGATTTTTGTTGTTATCACATCGTTAATACTTGCCAATAACACTCGATTTGGCGGGGCAGTCCTTTTGGAGAATCTTGCATATGATATCGCCCTCTCAGTGCGCAGAGCTCAGGTGTATGGGATAGCGGTGCGGCGCTTTGGCGAAGATGATTTTAGCGCCGGATACGGAGTTAACTTTACCATCGGGACGCCTGCGGTATATATTCTGTTTGCTGACATATACCCTAAAAGCACGGGGAATGGCATATATGAACCCGACAAATCGGAACTCGTAGAATCTGTGTCTATACAGGGTGGTTATAGGATTATAGATCTGTGTGCCATGTCGCCGAACAGCCAATTGGAGACCTGCGGTCTTACAGCGCTCGACGTACTCTTCAAGCGGCCTGAGCCGGGCGCGTTCATAAGCAAGAACGGTAATTCGGGAATCGCAAACCCGTCCTCCTTACAGGAGAATGGACGAATTATTCTTGAATCGCCGCGCGGCAACAAAACGAGCGTAATAGTAGAAGCGTCAGGACAGATAGCGGTGGAGAAAATATGAAATCCAAGCTTACAGCGTATAGCGTACAGCTTATAGAAACATGCAAATCTTGTATTCCGGTTTTCTTGCTGCAAGCTAAAAGCTATAAGCTACAAGCTGATTCTCGGGGATTTACCTTGATAGAGGTGATCGTCTCAACGGCTCTTTTCACTATCGTTATACTTGTTGCCGTCGGCGCTCTTCTTGCACTCGTCAGCGCCAACCGCAAGACGCAGGCCCTCCATGCGGTCATGAATAATCTCAATATTGCGCTTGACGGTATGGTGCGTTCTATCAGGATGGGGAGCAATTATCATTGCGGAGGCGGGGGAACCCTCTCTCCGCAAGATTGCCCGAATGGCGACCCTTTGTTCGTGTTCGCTTTTGAATCTTTTAACGGCGACCCAAACGATCCAGAAGATCAATGGGTATATTCTTATGACACTGACACAAAGCGCATCTATAAATCGGAGAAAAGCGGGAGGGACTGGTTCCCCATTACAGCCCCCTCTGTTACCGTTGATAGTGTGCAATTCTATGTCATAGGCACTACGCGAGGCGGCGTTGAACAGCCAAAAGTCGTCATTGAAATGAAAGGAACGGCGGGCGCAGAAAGCGTTAAAACCAAAACGGAGTTCCACATTCAGTCGACAGCAGTTCAGCGAGTACTCGATCTATGAAAACAGTTCTCAGTTCTCAGTTCTCAGTTTTCAGTAGGGCATATCATCGCTTGCGTTTTCTGATAACTGATAACCGACGACTGACAACTGGCTTCACACTCATCGAGACCCTGGTTGCGATATCATTGCTTACCGTCGCGATAGTAGTCCCTATGTCGTTGGTCACCAAGAGTCTTTCAACGGCCTACTATGCGCGCGACCAGGTCACTGCATTTCATCTTGCGCAGGAGGCGATAGAAATTGTTCGTCACGTTCGTGACAACAACATTCTCGAGAACGCCCTCGGAACGGACACGAACCTTTTCGATGGTATTTTTTTGGACGGGAGAGCTTTTATCGTAGATGCACGCAATAACAGAATAGACCCCTGTCCCCAAGATGGATGCCCAGTTTTAAATACGAACGGTACATTCTATGGGTACGAGACAGGCGTGGGATGGGTCCCGACTAATTTTACACGCACGGTGCGTGCTCAGTTCGTAGACAACGGCACTGACCAGCCAGATGAGGATGAGGCACATGTGTCTGTCGAAGTTTCCTGGAAAACAGGGTCTTTTAACGTCCGTCGGTTCACTATATCGGCGAATCTTTATCGTTGGGTAGAGGATGGAAGTGTCATATGAAAAAACTAGCTTCAAGGTTCAAGCTTCGAGCTTCGAGGAAATCCGAAAAAATATGAAATTCAAAATAAAAAATTCTCGCAAAGCCCCTTTCGGATTTATGGTTTTTCCGTTTTGTGATTTTTCAAATTTCGAATTTCGAATTTCAAATTTCCGCGCGGAGCGCGGCTCGCGCGGCTTCACGCTTCTTCTGTCGGCTCTTATTGTGTCTATCGTTCTTGCGATAGGGGCTTCCATCTCCGGGTTGGCGCAAAAAGAGCTTACCCTTTCTTCAATCGGACGCGATTCGCAATTCGCTTTCTACACCGCCGATTCCGGAGCAGAATGTGCGCTCTATTGGGATATTCGACGTCATATTTTTTCGGTAGAAGATCCTCCTGAAAAGCTAAGTTGCGGCGGGCAGGAAACTCTTATAACAACTAATTCTGATTCGTCCTCGACAAAATTCACCTTTGAATATGAGTCTAACGGTTATTGCGTGGATGTCTCGGTCGTCAAGTCACCTAATGATAGCGATTCTTTTTCCACGGATATTCGTGCCGACGGATTCAGTACGAACTGTGATGGTATTACGACGAACCCTCGTGTGTTACAACGCTCCGTCGAACTCCATTACTAGACAGTTGTCAGTCATCAGGTTTCAGCTGTCAGGAGATTCGGCTTGTCTTTTCTGAAAGCTAGAAGCTAGAAGCTAGAAGCTGTAGACTAGTCGCATGATCTCGAAGGAAATTCGTACAAGGTACGAGAAACTGAAAGGTACGATACATCACCATCGCCGGCTCTACCATGTATACGACAGGGAGGAGATATCCGCCGAAGCTCTGGACTCCCTAAAGCATGAGCTTGCGGAAATAGAAGGGCGGTATCCGGGACTCATTACGCCGGACTCTCCCTCTCAACGCGTTGCGGGGAAGCCCCTGCCGGGATTCAAGAAAGTGCGTCACACGGTACCGCAATGGTCGTTTAATGACGCATTTACGCCCGACGAGGTGCGTGCATTTGATGCGCGACTCAAGCGATTTTTAATCGGTGTGGGTGTGGCGCAAAAACCACGTTACCTCTGCGAGCTTAAGATAGATGGCCTTAAGATAGTACTTACATACAAAAATGGATTTTTGAAAACCGCCGCGACACGCGGAGACGGTTTGATCGGCGAAGATGTGACACACAACGTCAAACCGATTGAAGCAGTGCCGCTTTCTCTTACTCGCTCCGTAGATATTGTTGTTGAGGGGGAAGTGTGGATGGGCTCGAAGGCTTTGGAGGAGCTAAATCGTGCGCGTAAAAAGACGGGAGAGTCGCCGTTTGCAAATCCGCGTAATGCCGCCGCCGGAAGCATTCGTCAGTTAGATCCGCGTATAGCGGCTTCCCGTAAGCTCGATGTTTTTATTTACGATATAGCATACACGTCCGAGGCATTCCCTGCGACTCAGGAAGAAGAGCTTGATTACATGCAAAAACTTGGATTTAAAGTAAATCCGCATCATGCACTTGCGCCTACGATAGAGGAAGCAATACGCTTTTGGGAGAAATGGAAGGAACGAGGGGGGTCTCGAGACTATTGGGTAGACGGCGTTGTTATCAAAGTAAACGAGCGCACACTTGAGGAGAAATTGGGCTATACGGGTAAGGCGCCTCGCTTTGCGATTGCTTTCAAATTTCCTGCCGAACAAGCGACGACTGTTGTTGAAGATATCGTTCTTCAGGTTGGACGCACTGGAGTACTCACACCCGTCGCCCACCTAAAACCAGTATTGGTTGCAGGATCGGTTGTTTCGCGCGCGACTCTTCACAACGAGGATGAGATAAAACGACTTGACGTGCGCATTGGCGACACTGTTGTTCTCCAAAAAGCGGGCGATGTTATCCCAGACATCGTGGAAGTTGTGAAATCAATGCGCACGGGACGCGAAAAATCCCACAAATGGCCGACTCGTGTCGCGGCATGTGGGGAAGATGACAGAATAGAGCGCATTCCCGGAGCTGCCGCATGGCGGTGTGTCAATCCAGATTCTCCCGCACGAAGGCGCCGTGCGTTTGAGTATTTCGTTTCCAAGAAAGCTCTCTGTATCGATGGTATGGGTGGGAAAATAGCTTCACATCTCCTAGATAAGGGTCTCGTGCAGTCGTTTGATGACGTCTTCACCTTAACCGAGGGTGACTTTTTGACACTCCCTGGATTTGCGGAAGTGTCCGCAAAGAAAGCCGTGGAAGCAATTCGTGCCGCGGCACATTCGGGCGGTGGAGGAGTCTCGCTCGCGCGCCTTATTACAGGACTTTCCATCCCCCACGTCGGTGAGGAAACGGCGCGCGATTTGGCAGATGCCTTCCAAACTATTGAGAAACTGCGTAGCGCGACCCGCGAGGAATTTCTTACGATTCCTGGCGTAGGGGAAATAGTGGCGGACTCCGTCTTTCAGTGGCTTTCTAACAAGAGTAATACTCGAATGTTGGATCGCCTCCTGAAATACATTACGATAGCGAAACCAGAGAGGAGAACTCGGACTTTACCGCTCGCGGGTAAAATATTTGTTTTTACAGGCACACTTAAAAGTATGTCGCGTGAGGATGCGGGGAAGAGGGTGCGTACTCTCGGTGGAAAGGTGTCGGGCTCCGTTTCGAAACAAACTTCCTTTGTTGTAACAGGGGAGCAAGTTGGTTCGAAATATGGAAAAGCAAAAAAGCTGGATGTTGTCGTGCTGGCGGAATCAGAATTTCTTCGTATGATAGGGCAATGAGTAGCAAAGAGATAATTGATGTCCACGCATTGGCCAAGCTCGCGCGACTTGAGGTGTCGGAAGAAGAATTAACGAGGTTGGAACGAGAAATCCCTGATATTCTCGCGTTCGTGCAAGTGATACAGAAGGCGGCGACCGACATCTCTCCTCCGAACCCCGCACATCGGAATATTATGCGTGCGGATGATAATCCACATGAAAGTGGCGTGTATACGGAAAGACTGTTGTCGGCGGCGCCGGCATGCGAAGGAAATCGCGTGGTTGTGAAGCAAGTCATCAGCAGACAAAATCCGAAATCCGAAATCCGAAATCCGAAGAAATCTTAAATCTTCAAAATGGAGACAAAACAGAAAAACACCGAGAGGAGATTCGACCTTGAAGAGAGAAGTCTTTCGTTTGCAAAGAATGTCCGCGCATTCGTCAAGGACTTGCCGCGTTCGATTGCAAATATTGAAGATACAAAACAGCTCGTGCGGTCGTCCGGCTCTATCGGAGCGAACTATATTGAGGCGAACGAGTCGGTAGGTAAAAAAGATTTCCTCTTCAGGATACGGATTGCACGAAAAGAGGCGAAAGAAAGCAAGTACTGGCTACGGCTTATTGAGGCTCATACTGCCAGCATTGAAAAACAGCGAGCAGCGCTTGAACAGGAAGCAACCGAACTCATGTTGATTTTGAGTTCTATTATGAGGAAGTATGTTTAAATTTTCTCCCCCTTCTAATTTTCCGCGTTTTTTCGTATTTCGTATTTCGTATTTCGTGCTTCATACTCATTGACTATGAATCTTTCAACATTAACTATTACAGAGGCGCGTCGCGCGTTAGACGCAAGAGAGTATTCCGCTCTTGAATTGACCGATGCATACCTTACGGCCATTGAAAAAAAAGATCCGGAGATACATGCGTATTTAGAGGTATGGGAAAAAACCGCGCGTGACGAAGCAAAAGCGGCCGATAAAAGAATATCGAATGATACATCAATGTCCCTGACCGGCATTCCGCTTGCCATCAAGGACAACATTCTTATAGAGGGTCGTGTCGCAAGCTCTGCATCAAAAATACTTGAGAATTACCGCGCTTCGTACGACGCGACTGTCATAGAAAAGCTCAAGGAAGAAGGGGCTGTTTTTCTTGGCCGGACAAATATGGATGAGTTTGCGATGGGAAGTTCCACAGAAAATTCCGCATTCGGCCCGACGCGTAATCCGCGCGACACAAGTCGCGTACCCGGCGGCTCATCAGGCGGCTCCGCCGCGGCCGTTGCAGGCAATCTTGCACTTGCGGCACTCGGTAGCGACACGGGCGGCTCTATTCGCCAGCCCGCGTCGCTTTGCGGTATTGTAGGATTGAAGCCAACCTACGGTTCGGTATCGCGTTTCGGGCTAATGGCTTTGGCGTCTTCGCTGGATCAGATAGGACCTCTCGCAAAAACCGTCAACGACGCACGTCTTCTATATGAGGTTGTCCGGGGACATGACGAGCGCGACAGCACATCTCTTCCTGATACAGCGAGTGCATCTGAAAGAAAACCTCACACCATCGGTGTGCCGCGCGCGTTTCTCTCTGACGGATGTGAAAAAGATGTGCTGGCACGCTTTGAATCGAAGCTCGAGGGTCTCAAAAACGCTGGGTATGAAATTCGTGACATTGATCTCCCGAGCTTCCCGTATTCATTGGCGGTGTACTACATCATTCAGCCCGCGGAGGCCTCCACAAATCTCGCGCGCTATGATGGTATTCGCTACGGACTTTCGGTGGCGGCGCTCGACATCGCAGGTGTTTATGCAAAGACGCGCGGCGAGGGTTTTGGGGCGGAGGTTCGACGGCGCATTTTGGTAGGTACATTCGTGCTTTCGTCGGGATATGCAGACGCATACTATCGCAAGGCGCGCGCGGTGCGCGATCACATACGTAATGATCTCGCGAAAGCGTTTGGGTCGGCAGATGTAGTTGCGCTACCGACAACGCCGAGTCCCGCATTTACATTTGGCGCAAAGTCCGACCCTTTGGCGATGTATGCCGAAGATATATTCGCAACACCTGCGAATCTTGCGGGTGTACCCGCAATGTCGATCCCTTCCGGCTTTGTCTTGCGTGAGGGAAGGGAACTTCCGACTGGATTCCAGCTGTTGGCACCTCACGGAGGAGAAGAAACTCTATTCTCTATCGGATATGATGTTGAAAAGGCGGTATAATTAAGCGATGTCTGGAGATTCGACGTCTGCTATCGGTTTCTTAAGCGATGTTATCTTCAAATGGGTGCCGAATGTTTTGACGATCATTTTCGAATCCATTCAAAATACGGGTACTGAAGTTCCCACGCCAATTTCAGACTCGCTTGCGCGACCTCTGAATGCTTCAGACTTTCCTCGATTTCTAGAGCAGATATCAGCACCCGGTGTTTATGATGCGTTTGTGCAGGGGTGGCATACATTCGTCCTGCTCTCCATTCTGTTTTCCGTCCCGTTCCTCGCTGTTTCCGTGTATTGTCTGACGCGCGTCTTTCTTTTGCGCCGCCATGAAGAACGTATGTTTTTAGCATCTCAACAGCCGATTGTAGCGCGAGATATTCCGAAAACGCAATTGCGGTGGAGCCGCATTCTCGAGCAGGCTCGAAGCGGGAATGAGCATAGCTGGCGTCTGGCTATCCTAGAAGCCGATATTATGCTCAATGATCTGCTGGATGTGCAGGGTTACAAGGGCGAGACGATGGCCGAAAAAATGAAGCAGGTCGATCGTGCAGATTTCAACTCAATAGACGCAGCCTGGGAGGCGCACAATCTTCGCAATCGGATAGCGCACGAAGGGGAGACACATGCGCTTTCGGCACGTGATGTTCGCCGCGTTATCGGATTGTACGAAAGAATTTTCCGGGAATTTCACTATATTGGATAGTATTGTATACTGTTCCTTAGCGGGGTGGAGCAGTAGTAGCTCGCAAGGCTCATATGGGCTCATCCGGCAGGAATGCCAGATGGATTTTCTGTCAAATTCGGTGAAACCTTATTCGCATATGCGAATTGGCAATACCGAGCCAATCCTCCGCTAAAGCTTCGGATTGCAAGCAAGCTGAACTCGTTCGAAAGAACAGAGAAGGCTTGCCTGCCGTAGCTTTGGCGTAGGCAGGTGTAGAGACTAGACGGCAGACTCCCTATCGTCAGCATGACGAGGGAGAAGGTATAGTCCAGCTCACAAACCCGGCGCGAAAGCGTTTAGGGGCGGCGAAAGCCGTAGTTGGAAGTGCATAACCTTGAGGTCGCAGGTGCAAGTCCTGCCCCCGCAACAGAGGAACCGCCGCAAGGCGGTTTTTCTGTTTCGGGGAGCGAGAGTGTGGGACACTCTCGCGTGCGGTCTTGCAATGTCGTCCCGCCCCCGCAACAGCATTGTGATGCCGAGGATCCGTTCCCTGCCTGCCGGCAGGCGTCAGGCGTCATATGCGCGAAAAGCCGGTACGGTACCAACTGGCATCAAGCGCCCGAAGAACACCAAAGCCGCGACGAAAGTCGCGGCTTTGGTGTTGTCGGACTACTTCTCGAGAGTGATTTTCTTGTCCTTGAGGACAATCTTCCCACGAAGCTGTTCAAGTAGCTTGCGCTTTTCCTCCTTAAGCATCCCTTCTCGCAGGTGTTTTGGTGCCTATCCACACCCTCGCATATTGACATTCTTAGTGCCCGATATACTAATCCAACATTACTAGTAATATTAGAATATATCCAGAATCATATGGAACCGGGTCACTATAGGAAGATTCCGATCGATCCCGTCATCACGAAACGGGCTCGGCTCCTTTCCCTCGCTGGGGACGAGACGAGGATACGAATTCTCTGCTTCATGTACGAGTATGGAGAGGCATGCGTGTCCGATATCGCCGAAAGTCTCGACATGAACATCAATACGATCTCGCACCATCTACGGATGATGAAGGACAATGGGATGTTCACGTCGGAGCGTATGGGCACGAACATTTGTTACAAACTTGTGCGCGACGAGTTTGTAAACAATCTCGAAAAGACCATCTGTACGTAACGCGCATTATTAGATTATCAATTAAATACATACTTTATGGATCAAAAAGTAATCGGTGGAGTAATTGGGGGAATTGCAGGAGGAATTATCTTCGGCATGTTGATGGCGATGATGGGCATGATGCCAATGATCGCGAGCATGATAGGAAGTCAGGCAACTGCTATCGGTTGGGTCGTGCATCTTATTATTAGTGCGGTCACGGGCGGGCTCTTCGCGCTCATCTTCTCAAAGTGGGTGAGGAATTACGGCGAAGGTGTTGGATATGGACTTCTCTACGGGCTTATCTGGTGGGTTCTCGGTGCCCTCATTGCGATGCCGGTCATCCTCGGTATGGGCGTGCAGATCGGAAATGCGTTCGACACAATACGTCTTATGAGTCTCATGGGTCACGCGATTTTCGGCGTGGTTCTCGGTCTTGTGTATGTTCTCTATGTAGCAAAGCGCCACGAAGGAGCGGCACACGAACATGACCATGCTCACGAGCATGCACACACCCATTAATCGATTACCTATGGATTACACGGACGAATCTGAAATCGAAACATTCAAAGTCGGAAGCACGGTTCCCACAGACGGCTTCTACATCTGTGTGCCATGCGGGAGCAAGAAATATCTGAAAACCGGAGAACGATTTTCTTCATGCCTTACTTGTATGGGCAAGGAAAAACGCTTCTTCAGACGAGGATTAGAACTGTGGGAGAGAATTACTGGAAGTAAATAAAAATAATTATGAAAAATGTAACGATTTATTCAACGCCAACGTGCTCTTACTGCAAAGCGGCAAAGGCTTTCTTCAAGGAACACAATGTCGCGTATACTGAGAAAGATGTTGCAGGCGACGCCGCGGCGCGAGCTGAAATGGTCGAAAAATCAGGACAGATGGGAGTCCCTATAATTTTCGTCGACACCGACATGATCGTCGGCTTCGACGAAGGTCGTCTCAAACAGTTGCTCGCGATTGCATAACGACATGGTAAAAGTTATTCAAGGAAAAGAAGGAGACCTCTTTCAGTGCGAAGTGTGCGGTCTGAAGTACGCTTCGCGCGAAATGGGAGAAAGGTGCGAGGCGTGGTGCACGGAACATAAGAGCTGCAATCTCGACATTATTAAGAGTGCCGTTCAGGAGGACATTCCACCAACTCTATGATCGAAACCGCACTCATCATCCCAGCGTTCGTCGCCGGACTCCTCACCTTTCTTGCGCCATGCACGCTTCCACTCGTACCCGCGTACTTAAGTTTCATCAGTGGAAGTGCGAAAGATTCGACCCCATCTCGAAAGAAAGTCCTCATGAACGGGCTCTTTTTCGTGCTGGGGTTTAGTGTCGTGTTCATTCTCCTTGGTGTATTCGCAGGGATTCTCGGGGGACTTTTCTTTGAAGCACGCATATGGATCGCTCGAATTGGAGGCGTGTTCGTCATTCTCTTCGGACTCATGATGCTCAACATCCTACGCATTCCTGCACTTATGTCGGAGAAGCGCATTCACCTCGCGTCTCCGTTTGAGCGCGGCACGCCGCTCAATTCGGGGATCATGGGGATTGTGTTTGGTGCCGGCTGGACTCCTTGCGTTGGACCGGTTCTGGGGTCGGTCTTGCTCCTTGCAGGAACGCGCGCGACGGCTCTCGGCGGAGCACTCTTACTCGCGGTCTTCTCGCTCGGACTCGCAGTCCCATTTCTTCTTGCCGCTCTCGGTCTTAGTCGTGCTGAAAGAACGATCGCACGATTTGACCGTTTTCTCCACGTATCATCCGCTATCGGGGGCATCTTCTTGATTGTTCTCGGCGTGCTTCTTCTCACCGACAACATGAATCTCCTCGTGTCATACGGCTACCGCGCGCTGCAGTTCCTTCATTACGACGCAATTATTAATTACCTATAACGTTATGAAAAGAAATCATTGGATTATCGGTGCGATTGTCATTGTTGCAATCGGAGGATTGGCTTTTGCCGCGTCAAATGGCACGTCCGCACCTGTTGCCGGAAGCCAGAATGAGATAGCCGCTCCTGCACCTGATTTCACACTTGAAAGAGTCGGCGGCGGGACTCTCACATTGTCCGAGTATAAGGATAAAAAACCGGTCATCCTCGATTTCTGGGCGACGTGGTGCCCGAATTGTCGGCGCGATATTCCACGCCAACAAGCACTGTATGAGAAATACAAAGACCAGATAGAAGTCATCGGGGTAGATCTGCAAGAGGAACCAAGCATTGTCGAAAAATTTGTATCCGACTTTGGTCTCACGTATCCAGTTGTTCTGGATCCATCGGGGGAGATCGCACGGAAATATCGCGTCGCATATACCAACTATCACGTGTTGATAGGAAAAGATGGCGACATCGTCGGAACGATACCCGGGGACATCAGCGAATCCGACTTCGCCAACCTTGTCGCCTTATGAAGGGATACTTCGTCATCATCGCTCTCGCGGCCATTCTCGCCGGATTCGGTGTGTGGACTCTCTCCTCACGGGGACTCGCCAGTGGGAATCTGCGCACTGCCGAAGTGAAAACAGAAACTCGCACGACATTCGACGGTGGGCGATTGCAAACAGATATGAACAAACATTCAATCGATGTCGAGAAAATCCTCGACGGCGGCCCGGGGAAAGACGGTATCCCCGCGCTTGATCAGCCTGCATTTACGAAGATAGCGGCTGCGGATTCGAGTATCACCGATGACGTTGACGGCATTCTCGTCACTGTCGGGAAAACTTCGCGCTTCTATCCGTACAACATCATTGTATGGCACGAAGTCGTGAATGACGTGATTGAGGGAAAGCACCTCGTCGTTACGTTTTGTCCTCTCTGTGGCTCTGCAATCGTGTATGAAGCAGAGGTTGACGGCAAGCCAGAGATATTCGGCGTCTCGGGCAAGTTGTATGAATCGAATCTTCTCATGTACGACAAGGCGACTGAAAGTCTGTGGTCGCAGGTGCAGGGCGAAGCGGTCGTCGGTGACAAGACCGGCGCAAAACTTGCTCTATATCCTTCGCAAGTTCTCCCATTCAAAGCCATTCGCGAGAAATATCCGAACGCCCAGATATTGAGCGTTGAGACTGGATATCGTCGCAGCTATTCCGTGTATCCGTACGGAAACTATGACAACACGGACGACATCCTTTTTCCCGTATCGGTGACGGATACTCGTCTGCCCGCGAAAGAAATCATGCATGTCGTCAATTTCAACGAACACTCTATCGCATTCAAGGTGAAAGATTTGAAGCCGGGCGTTGTCGCAGTCGTCGACGTCCTCGGCAAAACAGTCAGCGCACGTCTTCTAGATGGTGAGATTCGAGTTACTACGCAGGAAGGAAAAGAACTGCCGAGCTACACCAGCATGTGGTTTGCGTGGGCAGTGCATCACCAAAAGGACGGCATTGTTTGGACGGGAGATAAATAATTATGAACACAAAAGACATTCAAAAGAATAATCCGTGGCAACGTGCACTTCGACAGCTTCGTGCTGCAGTCAAGCGCACGAATATTGATCCACTGCTTGCGCTGCAACTAGAGAATCCCGATCGCGTGATGGAGGTATCTGTGCCGCTTCGGATGGACGACGGAAGCGTACGTGTCTTCCAAGGATTTCGCGTCCAGCACAACAACATTCGCGGGCCCTACAAAGGAGGGCTCCGCTACCATCCACAGGTTGATATGGACGAAGCAAAGGCACTCGCGTTTTGGATGACGATAAAGAATGCGGTCGTCGGTGTTCCGTTCGGCGGAGGTAAGGGCGGCATTGCCGTTAATCCGAAGGAACTCTCCCTAGAAGAGCTGGAGCGACTGACGCGCGAGTTTACGCGTAAGATCGCGCCGATTATTGGGCCCGACGTGGACGTGCCTGCTCCTGACGTGAACACGAACGGAAAAATTATGACGTGGATTGCGGATGAGTACGCGCGAGTGACTGGTGCTGCTGCGACAGCAGTTGTCACAGGTAAACCAATTGGCCAGGGTGGCTCTGAAGGACGTACCGAAGCGACGGGACTCGGCGGCAGCTATGTTCTGCAGTATCTTTTGAAAAAGAGGAAGCTTGATCCAAAAAACATGACAGTGGCTATACAGGGCTTTGGAAATGTCGGCTTGTATCTCGCGAGATATTTGCATGAGGCTGGATTCAAGATTGTCGCACTCTCCGACTCAAGGGGCGGAATTTACGTACCCAAAGGAATCGAAAGTATTGGGGCGGTGGAGAAGTGCAAAGAGAAGAAAGGGATGCTCGCGGGATGCTACTGCGTTGGTTCAGTATGCGATGTCAGTAATAAAGATGTCATAGGTGCTCGCGAAATCTCCTCTGACGAAATCCTTACCCTGCCAGTCGACATCGTGGTGCCTGCCGCGCTTGAAAACGCGATAACGGAAAAGAATGCGAAGAAAATCAAGGCGAATATAGTTCTCGAAATGGCCAATGGCCCCACGACACTTGAGGCGGATGCCATTCTTGAAAAGAAAGGGATCACGGTCATACCCGACGTCTTGGCGAATGCCGGAGGAGTCGCGGTCTCTTATTTTGAGTGGGAGCAAAACAGAAAGAACGAGCACTGGAAGAAAGCCGACGTATTCGCCCGGCTCAAGAAACTTATGGACGATGCGACCGATACGGTCATCAGCGTCTCGAAAAAGCGCAAGGTATCGCTGCGGGAGGCGGCTTATATCACGGCAGTCGAACGCATCGCGAGTTCGGCTACCCCCAAACCATGAAAGAAAGTGCAATCCATGACGTGGTCATTGTAGGCGGCGGCGCATCCGGAACGGCGCTTTTGTACACGCTTGCCCGCTATACCTCAATCGCACGAATCGCACTGATCGAAAAGTATGCAGTGATCGGATCCGTCAACTCGCGTGCAAACAACAACAGTCAGACGCTCCATATCGGGGACATCGAGACGAATTACTCGGTCGAGAAAGTGAAGGATGTGGCCCCGGCGGCTTCAATGGTTGCTCACTACGCCGCCTCGCTTCCCGATGACATCCGTTCGAAGATTCTTTTCCCCACCCACAAAATGGTTCTGGCAGTTGGAGCGGAGGAAGTCATGAAACTTGATGAGCGATTTGAGAAGATTCGCGCGGTCTTTCCGAATTTGCGAAAGCTGAATCGTGCCGATATCGAAGAGATGGAGCCGCTGGTGGTAAAGGGACGTCCCTCGCATAAGCGAATAGTGGCGCTGGCACAAATGGGATACGCGGTTGATTACCAGAGGCTCGCGCAGTCATTCGTTGATCAAACGCTTGCGCGAACTGATGCCGCTGGGCGTGTACGAATATTCCTCGGCTCACCAGTGACCGATGTGGCGCGTGATGCAGATGGTCAATGGAAAGTGTCGCGCGCTAACGGCGAGACGCTCCGAGCACGCGTCGTTGTCTTTGATGCGGACGCGTACTCACTTTTATTTGCCAAACGTCTCGGACTCGGCAAGGAATTCTCGTTGATTCCCGTTGCGGGTACTTTTTTCTTCACGAAGCAAGTTCTGAAGGGAAAAGTTTACTCTGTTCAAGAGCCGCGGCTCCCTTTTTCAGCGATTCACGGCGATCCGGATGTACGCGTCCCTGGGAAAACTCGCTGGGGTCCGACTGCTCGATTCTTCCCCGTCCTTGAAGCTCGCAATTGGAAAACTTCGCTAGATTATTTTGCGGTCTCCGGCCTCCACCGACTGCGCACATGGAGAAGCTTTGCAGTCATATTGCTCGATCCACTCCGGTTTTGGTACCTCGTCCGAAACGTATTGTATGAAATCCCGATCGTCGCGCCATACTTTTTTGCACTACAAGCCCGCAAAATCGTACCGACGCTAACCGGAGCGGACTTTGTCCGCGCTCGCGGATTCGGTGGCATGCGACTCCAGCGCGTAAACACCAACACTCACGAACTACTGCTCGGTGAAGGAAAAATCATCGGCGATAATATTATTTTCAATATGACACCTTCGCCGGGAGCATCAGTGTGTCTCTATAACGCTGTGCGCGATATGGAGCACGTCTTACGTTTCCTAGGAGTCCCCGATGCATTCGACAAGGTGCTGCTTCAAAAAGAACTTTGTGATCCTCGCGACTCGCTCACGCTACACGACCCATCACTGGAAACGTCATATGCTTCGTAAAAATCGCAGGAGTACTATGAAGGCGTTGGTGGGAGGGTGTACTTATTAGCGTTATTATCAAATAAATTATCACTATGAACAAAAAAGTACTTATCGCAGGTCTCGTCGCAAGTATCGTTATGGCGATGTTGGAGATGGTGTATGAAGGATTGTTTGGTGTCGGGTTTTGGTCTGCCCCGATTTTTATCGCCGCAACCATTGTGCGCGATCTGCAAACAATCGCGATTCCAGTCGCGTTTTCTCTCATCCCCGTTGTCCTCGGCATGATGGGGCACATGATGAATTCCGTCGTGCTTGCTCTCGTGTTCGCCGCAATCTTCGGACGTCTTCTCTCGACGCTGATGGTAGGAGCTGTCGTCGGCGCGCTCTATGCGCTCGCGATATTCTTCGTTATGTGGTTCGTTGCTCTCCCCTTTATTGATCCCATAATGTTGAATCTAAATCCAATAGTGTTTGCACTCTCACATATGATGTGGGGCGCGGTGCTCGGCATAATGATTTCTCGGCGGGCGAATTAATAGCAACTATGGAAACACATTACGATCTCATCATAATTGGTTCTGGTGTCGCGGGATTGTCCGCAGGAGTCTATGCGAGCCGGTATCGCATGAAAGTGCTCATCATCGGCGAAGTATTTGGCGGAGAAACGGCGAGCGCTGGGAACATTGAAAATTATCCGGGCGTCAAATCAATCGACGGATTTGAACTCGCCTCCCTCATCAAGGAGCAGGCAATCGCCCTCGGCGTTGAAGTGAAAAATCAAAAAGTCGAGAAGGTCGAGAGGAATAACACCAAGCATTGCTTTACCGTCCATACCAAAGATGCGGCGTTCAACGGAAACACACTCCTCTTTGCTGTCGGCACCGAACGCAGACGACTTGGATTGCCAAACGAGAAAGAGTTGACCGGAAAAGGAGTACATTATTGCGTGACGTGCGATGGCCCAGTCTACAGCGGAGAGACAATAGTAATAGTCGGAGGCGGAGATGCGTCGGTCAAAGGCGCTAATCTCGCCGCCGAGTATGCGAAGAAAGTGTACTTGATCATTCGGGGCAAAGACGTAACTGCCGAAGCGATAAATCTTGAGCAGTTGAAAAAACTACGGAGTAAAGTGGAAATAATTGCCGAGACAGAAGTTAAAGAGCTGATTGGCAAGGAAAGACTTGAAAAGATAGTGCTCTCAAAACCGCTCAACGGTTCCACCGACCTTGTCATAGGCGGACTGTTTGTGGAGGTTGGTGCACTGCCGAACGTATCTCTCGCACAGTCGCTCGGCGTTGAGCTCGACGAGCGGGGGTACATAAAGGTCGACAACACGATGAAAACGAATGTTGATGGCGTGTTCGCGGCAGGCGATACCGTCAATCATTTTGGAGCATTCAAACAAGACATCACTGCCGCGGCGCTCGGTGCCGTCGCCGCGACGACCGCCTACGGTGATCATAAAATTCACGGTGAATTGTGTGAATATCATGGTGTACCGCGAATGTTGCCTACACGTTAATAAAATTATTAGCTTTATTCATTCAGTAATTAATTAAAATACATTTATGCAAAACATGAAACAGATGATGGTCCCGCTCTTGGTTCTCGCTGCACTCGTTGTTACTGCCATATCATTTGCGTGGCAAGGAACCGCGATGCACGCTCAGGTAACCGCAGAAGAGGCAAAATTCCACGCGCTGCAAAGCTCGTATTTTTCGCTCGCCAAAGTTGAGCGCGAGGCCGCACCAACAGGGTCAGACCTAAACAAACAGCTCGTGCAGATCCAGAATTACCCATCAGAACTTCTTCGGCTTAAACTTGTCGGTGTCGGTAAAATCCTCGACGGCATCTTTCTCGCTCTTCTTTCCATCGCCTTCCTCCTGTTTATGATGCCAATACGTTTGGCGAAGCTAATCAGGGAAGGAAGGTAGAGGTCGAAGTTATTACACATAATCATATAAAAATATGGATTCAAAATCTGGTACATGCACAATGTGCAATCATGAACACAAGGAAGCGGATGGCTCATGCGGATGTGGATGCAGTGCAATGAAAAAGGAGGGTGCCGCAAAAATATGCACGATGTGCAATCACGAACATAAAGCCGATGGGGTCTGCGATTGCGGATGCGGGAAAAAGTAATAAACGGAACCGCCCGACCATAACCCTTCGGGTGGTTCACGTTTTTAATCTATGAACACAATTAAATCAGTTTCGTTCTTTGGATGCGCATGCGGAAATGTTGGGGATACCCATGTCGAGGCTGCGCGCGAAGTGGCTAAGCTCGTGGCCAAAAGCGGAAGGAGGGTTGTGAATGGCGGCGGCCCTGGCGTCATGCTCGCTGCGACCGAAGGCGCAAAAGAGGCCGGTGGTCGTACTGTCGCCGTGTACTACCGTCCCGAACTGACGACTTCATTTGTCGGGGAAATTGCCGCAAATCATGCAGACGAGCGATTCGAAGAGGCGAATTATGTCCTTCGGACGAAGAAACTGCTCGAATTGAGCGACATAAATATCATCTTCAACGGCGGCACTGGTACCATATCGGAATTTGGTATGGCGTGGGGACTCGCGCGCCTGTATTTCGGGCATCACAAGCCACTCATTCTCTACGGAGATTTCTGGAAGCCAATCATGGACTCCTTTAAGAACAATATGCTGGTGCGACCGGAGGAATACGAGGTCTTTACCATTGTCTCCTCACCAAAAGATGCGCTTGAGGCTATTGAAAAGTACGAGGGCGTGCTTACGAAGAACCGTCACGAGCACATCAATTGCAACAGCTCGGAGTGTTATCTATTGCTGTGATGGTGACTAATGCAATTCCGATTGATGAAAAGTTATGGAAGTATCTGCGAATGAACGTGCGATCAACTGGGCAGCGCCTTGGTATTGTCACGTACCAAATCTTATCTCGCTTGCGCGATTTATAGCGGCACTTCCCGCGGCAGCGTTTCTGTATTTCAGGTTCGATACGATGTTCATTCTTTTAATGCTCTTTCAGATGATTGGAGACAAGGCGGACGGCATGCTTGCGCGAGAATTGGGTGCGGAAACTCGTGTGGGAAGAAAACTCGACACGACAGCTGACCTTTTGTTTTTCGGCGGCGTGGGGTTCGTTATCTTTCTCAATCCTGCATGGAATTGGATCGGGTTTCTGTATCTCCCGGGCATGATTGTCGGGGTATACGTCGTCCTTCGTGGCATGGTGCGTACAACGGAATACTCATTTCCGCGCAGACCAATTGACCACATCTCTTTCGTACTCTACGCGGCACTTGCCTCGCTCCTGTACCTTCCGCTGTGGGCAACACTTTCGATCGCAAGCGTCGGCGCTTTGTTAATTTTCGTATCCAGCATACTCTTACTTCGACGCTCCTACACATAATATGGAATTTGTTACCGCAACACTTGATGCCGTTGGAACGATTTCTATCGCCTTTGCGGCGCTCGGCGTGCATCGTCGCGTCCTCTCCGAACGCAAAATTGATAGGCGTGTTTTGAAGATTATGAAAGTGGAGCAGGGTCTTGGCATCCTCGGAATACTCTGCATCGTGCTTAGCTACGGTATTAAGATATTCGCATAACGTTCCTTCGCCATGGATAAACTTATCTTTGTATACAATGCAGACTCATCGTTTTTTGCCGTCGCGAACGACTTCGTGCGGAAAATCGTCGCACCCAACTCGCAGGAGTGTAATTTATGTAAAATAACCTACGGGGTTACGGGGAAAAAAGAGGAGTGGAGCGAACACCTCACGACATTACCCATGGAAAAGGTATTCCTCCACAAGGATGAATTTCGACGCGCATACCCGAACGAGACGCATACGGAGCTACCAGCGATTTTTGTGGAGAACAAGGACGTCCTTTCCTCGTTTTTGTCGGCGCAGGAGATGAATAAGATAAGTAGTATTTCCGAAATGATTAGTGCGATTAATCAAAAACTGCCGCGTTTAATAAGTAAATAAATTTGTATGCAAAATGAGCACGTACACAAAGACGAAGTTACATTGAACTACGACTACATTGCGGACGGAATTTATGTCGGCTCAAATCAATGCTGTGTTCTCGGTCTTACTGCAGTCTTGAAGAAAGAAGGCATCATGGCAGACATTTCTCTTGAGGCGGCGCGTCTTGACCAGCCATTCGGGGTCGAGGCATATCTCTGGTTGCCCATAAAGAATCACACGGCACCGACTCCCGATCAGCTTTCGCTCGGCGTTCGCACACTCCAGACTCTCGTGGAACAAAGGAAGAAAGTGTACGTACACTGCCAAAATGGGCACGGGCGCGCACCAACACTTGTGGCAGCATATTTAATTTCCAAGGGGCGGGGCATAAATGACGCAATTGCGTTTGTTACAGAGAAAAGGCCAGCCACGCACCTGCAGGACGTTCAACGAACCGCACTTGAAAACTTCTCCCATTCTCTGCGTAATTCATAAACGCCTTGCGTCCTTCGCAAGACCCGAGAATCGTCGTGTAGTAGTACGGTACCGCTCCGCTTGTTCGCTCGTAAAAAACCATCGAAAGTATCCGAAATGTGTTGGAACTGACGCATACTTGCCCCCATCGCTCCGAGATACTATTGATACGTCAAGAAACCTTATGGCGCTTGACCGGTGGGGTACGGTATCGCCTCAGGCAACTAGCAAAGCAAAAACTCTCCCAGCTTGGGAGAGTTTTTGCGTTTGAGTGCGCGAGTTGCGGGGGCAAGACTGGAAAAGTGTCAGAAAACGGGAGTTTAGAACAAAACCCCGTGGAGGAAGGTTTGGGAAACCGAGTCCTGCCTGCCGCAGGCAGGGGTTCCCCAGACGGGGGTCGGGGGTTTGTGTCCGTGGTGGAGAGCAGTGAGCCGCCAACTGGCGGGGAGCGTTGAGGACCGAGGGTTCTCAAAGAGGAGCGTAGCGACGAGTCTAGTCCCCCGCAACAGCATTGTGATGCCGAGGATCCGTTCCCTGCCTGCCGGCAGGCAGGCGTCAGGCGTCATATGCGCGAAAAGCCGGTACGGTACTAATAGGCATGAATCATTGGGAAAAAGGAGAGCACTCGTTCAGAGCAATGATGGTAGAATCGTCTTCATGAAGTGGATTGCATCGGCGACACTCTTTGCAGGAGTCGTTCTTTTTATTTTTCCCGCGAGTGCTCATGCGATTTCGACCCTTGTCTGGGGCGATCTTATAGAAGATCCAGACACCGGCGAGATATTTTTCGACGATCCGGTCAATATGCAGGATGGCGGCACGTATGCCGTGCCGCTCAACGTCTCAAAAGACGTTCAGGTGCAAACCGATG
>Ga0209211_10003421_pt1 | contig 25888 bp, 24 predicted proteins | sample RifGroA2_FD_183992 | JGI IMG/M metagenome (GOLD analysis project Ga0209211, IMG submission 183992) | Groundwater microbial communities from Rifle, Colorado, USA - Groundwater A2 (SPAdes) (version 2) | ecosystem: Environmental > Aquatic > Deep subsurface > Groundwater | place: Rifle, Colorado...
TCGAAATATACTTATGTTGTGTAGTCGTATGCTTCATGTGTGCGACACATGGGGAAATCAGCAAAGCTTATCATGGCAATGTCGTCTTCTCCCATGTCTTCAACGTCTTCCACATCTGCAAAGCCGATTAACAAAGCAATCGGATTTGAATTCAAGAATTTTATATTACCGAAACGCTACGCCAGATCACACTTTGATTTCAGAAAGGCCACTGTGTGTGCAGTCATACCGACCTATAAGCCGGGAGAGATTACCGTGCGGCTTGTAGAAAATCTAATACGATGGGACACGAACATAGTGGTTTATGTGGTGGATGATTGTACCCCTCGAGATTACGAGGCAAGCATCCACATCTTTGAAAAGATCCACTCTATTTCTGATCGCGTCACGTTGATCCGCACACCCTCCAACACACTAAAAGCGGGCGCTTTGAATTATGGTCTGAAGTATATATTCGGGGAACGCGGAGGGTATGTGCCGGATGTAATTTTGACACTGGACGATGACATCGTTATTACTCCAACGACAGTGAGAAATCTTGTGACGGAGCTTATGGAACATGACGACCTTGGGGCCGTTTGCTCGCAATGTCATGTGCTGAATAAGAACAGAAATCTGCTGACACGCCTGCAGGGACTTGAATACCTGGGGTTCAATGCGACTCGATTGGCAGATGAAGGTTTTTTTATGGGGCCTTTGGTCATGCATGGCATGCTGACCGCGTTTCGTGCCTCTGCTCTTATAGAAGTCGGCGGATTTGCCGAGAGGCATTTAATTGAAGATTATGAAATTACGTCGCGTCTCAAAGAGAGCGGATGGAGTGTTAAATCAGCGCCCAATTCAGACGCATGGACAATAGTTCCGGAGAATTTCTCCACGCTTTGGCGGCAAAGGACCCGATGGTCATATGGCGGAATTACGGTTGTTGATAAGGTCAAATATCTGCCCACGGTATTTCAAGATGTAATAGGTCATGCCACGTTCTGGGCGACTCTATGCACCATTGTTCTTCTTATCCTCATCCTTCTATTTGGCAGTGAAGGTGGCGTATCCCCGAAGATCCCGCATTGGATTATCGCCCTGTCCATTTTACAGGTCGGTATCTGGTATATTTTCCAACTTTGGCTTATGGGATTATACAGAGAAAAAGACGCTTACGATTGGATGATACGCATCAGCATTATTCCAGAATTTATATACGCCAACATCCTCACCTTAATACTCGTCGGCTCATACTTTTTCCTCTTTTTTAATACGTTGAAAGGTAACGTTACGAATGGGAGTAGCCTTATCGTACGACAGCTCGCAGGGACAGGTAAGAATATGTTTCGGGCGTGCGGATATACAGAAAGTTGGGGCACGCGAACACAATAAATATGCCCGCACACCAACTTTGCCTTAACTATGCGTGAGAATGTCTTATCAAAATCGATAGACAAAGCAAGTACACTTCATTGATATGAAAACTGGTCAAAACAATATTAATAAGCGAAGGCAAAGTTAGTGTGCGGGTATGCCCCGCTCTAATGTTGCCTTAACTATGCGTGAGAATGTCTTATCAAAATCGATAGACAAAGCAAGTACACTTCATTGATATGAAAACTGGTCAAAACAATATTAATAAGCGAAGGCAAAGTTAGTGTGAGGGTATGAATCTTAACGGAGGGACAGTAATTTCAGGAGCATCAATATCCTCCATGGGGGTGTATGTAGGCACTCTACTATTGGACTCCGGAGATATCGCCATCGCTCTCTGCTTCTTGATGCTCACGTCTATCTATCTCTTAATAGTTATCGCGACACTTTGCCGATATGTAATTAATTATCGCCGCAACAGATATTTATTAGATTATAAGCTTAAATAATTCAACATATGAAATTCGTTCTTAAAAATCCCACTCTTTATTTGGCAACTCTTGCAATCGGCTTGGTCGTACTCGGCGTATTCAGCAACACCGCCTCGGCGGTGGCCTCTCCCGCCGGAGCCATAACACTGACATTCGATGACGGCAATCCTTCGCAGTATGAGATTGTAGCTCCGATTCTGAAAGCGGGAGGCCAACCGGCAACGTTCTACATAAACTCTGGGTGGCTGGGAGTGGATGAGTGGTATATGACTTGGGATCAGGTGACAGACTTACACAAAAATGGCTTCGAAATTGCGGGGCATACGTTGAATCACATAGAGTTGCCGACCGTAAACAATGCAACGAAGACTACTGAAATTAATCAAGACTACCAAAACTTCGTCGCTCATGGCATTACGCCGACAAATTTCGCGGTTCCATTTGGTGCGTATGACAACATCACGACGGCGCTTGTTGCCTCGCGGTATAACTCTCTTCGTGCATTTGCTAATCAAGGACTCAACGTTTGGCCGTACAACAAGTATCTTCTTTATGTTCGATACGTAACGAATCAAACTAGCTTGAACCAGGTTCAAGCGTGGGTGGAAGAAGCGGTAGAAAAGGACGGTTGGCTTATTATCGTATTTCACGAGATCTTACCCCTAGTTGATCCTACAGACGATTACTCTTGGGAAACAGAGAAATTCCAAGGGTTTATTGATTACCTAAACGCGGAAGGAATCAAGGCAAAGACGGTAAAAGAAGTTCTTGGTGGATATATCAATCTCGTCGAGAATCCCAGTTTTGAAAGCGGACTCACCGGCTGGAGTACGGATAATCCAACGAATGTCAAAGTTAATATGAACTCTAAAGGCAATTATCCGAATCCGAAAAATAGTATCAAGATGATCGGCTCGGGGAAGCCAGCGCACCTATTCGGGGGAAAGATTCCCGTAACATTTGGCGCCACCTATGGATTTCGGGCCTACACAGATAGTCAATCCTTGAGTAGTGGCGAAGTTGGCTTCTACATTGATGAGTATGATCAGGGCGGAAATTGGATCTCTGGCAAGTGGCTAGGCGGTTTTACCAACAAAAATGTAATAGATAAAGCGTACGCGTTCACACCCACTCTTGAGTCTGTAAAGTCCATTGCTTTGCAAGTGTATATGACAGCAAGCTCAAGGGGCCATGTGTTCATCGATAACATCGAATTTTTCTCTCGCTAGCAAGGATCTTCAAACATAGGTAGGGCACATAACACTTTATAAGTCCTATGGCTCAAAATAAACTTCTCGCTCGGATAGTCATTCTGATAGCAGTAGTGGGCGCAATCTCCTTCATCGGCATACGTGCACCGGAGACGGTCACTCATCTAGTTCCAGAGTTTCTAAACGATTCGCAGGGTGAATCGCTGGGCGAACAGTCTGCGGAGAAGAGCATTGTAGTCGGACCGAAACAGGAGGCGGAGCTCGCCGAGGAGGTCAGCGTTATAATGGTCGACAAATCTACCGTCGGCGATGTTCTCGCCATCCTTAAGGATGTAGGGGAAGCGGCGTATTATCATTTTGGTTTGACAGAAAAAGATTTTCTGGAAATTAAAAAAGCGGGCTTTGATGTTATTGAGGGCAATTTCGACATTTGCGCAGACGATGCAGATGTGAAGTTTTTCCTCGATAATGCCAAGAATTCCGGCCTTACGGTAATACTCAATGCTGGGGCGGGAGAGGCAGAGTGGGGATACGCATGTGACGGTAATTTCCGATCTGGCCAAAAACCGGTGTGGCAGAGAGATAAAGTTAAAGAGTGGGTTGAAAAATGGAAAGCTCACCCGGCGCTCTACGCCTGGGACACATCGAATGAAGACGGAGGCACGTTTCCATTCGGCACAGGAGGTGTTGATCCTGATCCAGCATGGGAGGCGAAATACTCTCTTTCAGTGGAACAACTCGGACAGGCCTACGCGGACGTAAAGAGTTTTGATCCATCGCGTCCTGTGATTATACGGATGAACGGTTGGTATTTTTACGACAACACCGATAATTTCTTCAAGCCCGGAAACAGTTTTGGAAAGGATGTTGCGGATATCGTAATGGTCAATACGTATTCAAACGTCGATGAGTACTTTAAGGATTTTGTATCAACTGTTCTCATGCGAGCCGCGCGCTCAATGTATGCGATTGACCCGGACATACAAGTGATACCGGCTATTGGAGCATGGAGTGAGCCGCCGACATGGGTAAAACCGACAGGGGAGCACCTCATCAATGATTACAACCAAGCTCTCAAGGCCGAGAACCTAGCGGGGATTGCATTCTTCAAATATGGTGCCGCCGAGGGAGAGGACTGGTTTTTGCCAGATTCTACCAGGGGCGACCCAATGCTATGGCAGATGATAAACGAACTCATCAAATAGCATTTTGGTGATTACCTCCAAAATACCAAGGATCGTCCTTCGCTAACTTTAACGATTTCTCCTTTAACGATTTCGTAAATCGTTATTAGGATTTCACCGATATTAGTCAGCTTCTCGATACGCATTACTACATATCTTACTGTATATCTTACTGCATATCGTCGCCGTGAATATGTCGTTTATAACGATTTACGAAGTCGTTAATTGTTTATGCCGTTTATAACGATTTACGAAGTCGTTAATTGTTCGTTTTTGTCCTAGGGACCAAAACCGTTCAATCTCCCATTGCGATGACTGTCTTGGTTCTTGAAACTTTTTGAAGCTTCCTGAGCACCTTGGGGACTCTTGACATCTTGGTACTATAACTGTAGCATAGAAAAATATGGGGAAAACCGTAAGGATTCTAGCCCCGGCCTTGGTTTGCACTACACTTCTTTTCGTTGCCTTATTTGCCCATGCTGATTTGCGAGCAGAACGAGGTGTAGCTCGAGAAGAAAGAATTCCCGGCCAGTACATTGTCGTTTTTAAGGATTTCCCGGCCGGTCAGAATGCGGCCGAGCAAGCCGTGGGTGCGGAGGATATAGAGAAAGACATCCTCTCGCGCACGCGTGGCGAACGGCTCCATTCGTACCGAAGCGCAATCAACGGTTTTTCGGCGCGCCTTTCCCCCTCTGAACTCGATGCTATTAAAAGCGATCCGCGCGTCGCATTTATAAGTGAAGATCGTGTCGTTTCTATAGACGTCACTTCACGCGAGCGGGATGTAGCAATTTTTTCTGCGAACGCTCGGGATAGGTGGCCCATGTCTGCCGCGGAGCAATCCACTCCTACCATTTCGTCGCAGACATTACCCACGGGTATTGATCGAATCAACGCGGAAACATCGGCGAACAAAGGGGCAGGAATACACGTGGCGGTTATTGATACCGGAATACAGAAAAGTCATCCAGATCTCGCAGGTAATATTGCAGGTGGAAAAAACTGCTCTTCAGGCACTAGCTATAATGACGGCAACGGACACGGCACTCACGTGGCGGGCACCATCGCAGGAATTAATAACGATGTGGGTGTTGTGGGGGTCGCGCCAGAAGCAAAGCTATGGGCAGTACGCGTCCTGGACAATGCAGGGAATGGTACCTGGTCTTCTGTTATCTGCGGACTTGATTTCGTTACGAGTAAAGCGCCAGCTAACGGTGGACCTATACAGGTAGCGAATATGAGTCTGAGCGGCGGAGGCGTTTCCGACAATAACTGTGGGAATTCCAACAAAGACGCTCTACACAAGGCGGTTTGTCGCGCGCGCGATGCGGGCGTCACTATCGTTGTTGCGGCCGGCAACAGTGCGGCCGATTCCTCTACGCAGGTGCCGGCGGCATATGATGACGCGGTCATCACCGTTTCAGCTCTTGTCGACTCTGACGGTGCTCCTGATGGTAAGGGGGCGGGGACCTACTATGGCCCAGATGACACATTTGCCACATTCAGCAACTTCGGGAACGTGGTTGATGTTGGAGCACCCGGCGTCTCTATTTATTCCACTTGGATCAACAATGGCTACAGCACCATAAGTGGCACGAGTATGGCCTCTCCGCATGTTGCGGGAGCCGCCGCATTGTACTTGTCAGCATTTCCGAATGCAGTGTGGACAAAGGTGCGCAATGCGATCGTTTCAACAGGCGAGGAGCGTTGGCAAGGCCATAGTGATCCTTCGGGAAAACACCCAGAGCCGGTGGTTCGTGTTGATAATTTGGCCGCACTTTGGAGTTTCGTAAATAATCCTCCGACAGCAAATGCGGGGCTCGACCAGAGCGGCTTTGTGGGTGACGTAATCCAGTTTGACGGTTCGGGCTCGTTTGACTCTGACGGAACGATATCCTCATACGCATGGGATTTTGGTGACGGTGCAACACAGAACGGGGTATCCGTATCACATATCTATTCAACAGCCGGAACATATACTGCAGTTCTAATAGTTGAAGACAACGGCGGGCAGACGGCAAGTGATAGCGCTACGATAACAATAATAGATGTGTCGCCTACGGTAGGATTTTCAGATAGTTTTGAAAACGGCCTTGGCAACTGGACACAGGATTTGCAAAGCGACTGGCGAATATCAAGTCAGCGCTCAACCGACGGGACGTATTCTATCAAGGTAAAAGGACAAGCCGCCGATGCTTCTATTGAATCTGGCACTATTGATCTTGGAGGAAGTACAAGTGCAGTCATTGAATTTGACTGGTTCATAAAAAGGAATCTTGATAAGGGTGAATACATCGCCTTCGATATTTCAAAAGACGGGGGCAGTTCGTGGAAGGAAAATAGAACGTTACAAGGCAACGTCGACTCCGAGGATACATGGCACAGTGAAAGAATGGTGGTTATCGGCATCTCTTCACTAAAGATTAGGTTCCGCGGCACCATGAGTAGCTCGGAAGAAGGCGCGTACGTCGACAACGTGCGAGTTGTAGCACAGTAAACTTAGTGTGGCGAGCCCGCTATGCGGCATTTTTACTTTTGAGGACCGTCCTTCGCGTTCGTCTGCCAAGTGTGAAGAAGCAAAGAAGCGAAGGATGGTCCTTCGCTGGATGATCTAGGATGACCAGACACGCTATAATTAAGGGGTGCGTAAACATCACACATTTTGGCACGCTTCGTCCGACGCTCCGAAAAAAGGAGGGTTGAAGGATGAACGCCGCCGCGTAGAGATACTTGGCGGCGCCACATTCCTCCTGTTCTCGGTCGTTATTGTCGGACTTTTCTTGGCGTCCGGTTTCCAGAAAACAGCGCTCCGTTCTTCCGAGGTCGCGGCCGTTGTATCTGCAATTCTCGTGGATCTTGCGAATGGTGATCGGGTTGAGGGTGGTCTAGATGAACTTGCGATCAACCCAATTCTCGTAGCGGTAGCACAGGCGAAAGCAAACGACATGGCGATGAGTGGATATTTTGCCCATGTGTCGCCAAAGGGAACTGATCCGTGGCATTGGTTCCAGGAGGAAGGATATGAGTATGAGCACGCCGGAGAAAATCTAGCCATAGACTTTTCGGATTCGTCTGACGTTGAACGTGCTTGGATGAATTCTCCGACGCATCGCAATAATATTCTGAGCGGGAATTTCACAGAAATCGGCATTGCAACCGCGCAAGGAATGTATCAGGGTCGCGAAACGACGTTTGTTGTGCAGGCGTTCGGGGCGCCTTCACGAGCCATTGCGCGTACTGCTACAATTGCAACAACGAAAGTTCCCAAGGATCCGGAGATAGCGACAGCAACTGCGCCGGTACCGCCTCAACCCAAAGTGCAGGTACTTGGCTCTGCCACGCTAGAGGACTCCGCGCCATACTCATCGGCCATCCATACGGAACCCGCGTCTGCCGCGGAACTCTCAGTGGGAACGTTAGACGTCATACCGGTTTGGGGTTATGTCATAGGATTTCCGCGCTCCGCGCTCCGTTATGCATATTACGCACTAGGTCTTCTGGTGCTTCTGGCGCTTGCGGCAGAGACGGGGCTTGAGTTCCGCTCCCACCATCGCAAAAAGGCCGTACGTGCCGGCATGCTCCTTATAGCAATGGTCTTCCTTTTCGTTGTTGCCGACTACTTATTCTTTGCCGAGGCGGTCTTAGCACACGTCTTCTGAAGGTCATCTATAATACTCTCGGTTTCTACAGGGCCGCTCGTGGAGATGGTTCGAATACCCGTCGGGATGACGGCCGCATCATTTCCACCGGGATAAAGAGCGTCACCCACATAGAGCATTTCTTTCGGTTTAATATCAAGATGCCTTGAAAGCCATCGAACTCCATGCGCTTTATTGATGCCTTTGCGCGTAATATCTATCGTCGTCCTGCCGCCTATCATTATCTCGAACCCGGGTATCTTTTTCCGCAGAGTTTTTCTAAGTTTCTTTCTTTTGGTTTTATCGACGTCCCACGATTTTTTGCTTTCATCCGAAGCATCTATTCCGATCGCCGCAAACGCGATTTGCGCCCCACGATCTATCATCTGGGGTCCGTGTGGAACCACGCCTTTAAGAGCGCCTGTTTCGGCAACACTCTCTTCTATGGCGCGTTTTATACGCACTCGTTCTCCTTCGGTTAGTTCGTTGTTATACACACATGTCCATGTGCCCTCTTTCCATAGAAAGCCCTGCGCGGTTGAATTGGGAAAGAGATAGAGGCGCGATGCAAAGGGGCTTTTGGAGAGGGTGGGCAAGAACTCCCGCTCGATGCGTCGGAATCCTGCGGCCGACATGATTGCGACGGGCATGAGTTCGAGAAGGGCCTTTATTTTTTCAACGATCTCCGGTTTTGGCGGTTTGAAGCTTTCAGTGAGGGTGTCATCTAGATCAAATATGGCAATGCGAGGACAGATCTTTACACGCGACACTTTCTCTCGTCGCCACCAGTGCACGATAAGTGGGATGAATGTGAGAGCGATAATGCCGAGGAGTATTGGAGTTAGATATCCCTCCGCATTTGGTATCTTGTATCCAATGAGATATCCGGCAAAGGTAATACCGCCAGCCCACAGAAACGCACCCAGCACATTGTAGATGAAGAATATTCGATAGTTCATGCCGCCAACTCCGGCGAGTATTGGAGCGAAGGTACGGACAATGGGGACGAAGCGTGCGAGCAGTATCGTGCGCGTTCCGTATTTCTCAAAGTAGATGCGTGTCTGGTCGACATGCTTTTGTTTGAAGAAGTGGGAATCCGGACGTGAGAAAAGTCGCATGCCGACTTTCGCACCGAAAAGGTATCCAACATTATCTCCGAGAATGGCGGCAATAATTACGATGAGCAAAAGGAGCCAAATATTGAAAAATCCGAATGCCGAAACTATTCCTGCTGTAAAAAGGAGCGATGCGCCAGGCAGAAAAAACCCAAAAAAGAGGCCCGTTTCGGTGAAGATTATCGCGGCGATGCCGGGATAACCGATGAGTTGTACAAGGGAGGTCAATTCGAAATGCGGGAAGAAGGGCATTGAGGAGTAAGTATCAGGTATTAAGTGCCAAGTATCAAGTGTTGAAAATAAAACAGACCGCGCCGTCTATCCCCGCCGCAAAGCGGCGGGGTATTCCGCGGCACGGCACCGGGGCTGTTTTTTTGGATAGAGAAGCGGCCGCCACCGCTCCATCTTCTACGCGCCATTCATCCCCAAGGCAAGGCCTTGGGGAAATTTCCCGCTTCCCAATAAATCCGGCAAGCACGAAGTGTATCGTCCATATTTCCGGCCGGCTTTTTTCTGCTTATGGCATGTTCTCTTTACGGAATTCTTGCTTTAATTCGTTGAGATATGTTGCGGGACTGTCGCCCTTTCCCACAGCAAAGGCAACGAATACATCTATAACTCTCCGGACGCGGACGCGTTTATGCGGTTCAATCTTTTGGCCCAGTAAATCCTCTATGAGTTTGAAAGACCTGCTAACTACTTCCTCTTGCTTCTCGGGGTCAGCCATGTTTTCGTTCTTCCAGAACTCTAAGATACTCTGCTCCAGTGCGGATGCATTGGGGTTCGAATCCAGCGGGCGTGCTCGTACAGGAAACGATATAATCTCACCTTCCTTTTGTTCTTCCGGACTGCTTTCAATTCGGCGCTTTCTTCCGGGCACTCTCTCTTGAGGGAACTGTATAATGTTATCTTCTTTTCCCATAACGCTTTATAAGAAGAAAACTTCTCGCGAAGCACTATACGAATCGCGCTGGAATAGGGAATTTCCTGCACACGGCGCGCACTTCTTCACGGACTCCCGATAGTTTTTTCTTATTGTCCTTATTTTTCATTACTTCCACCATAAGTTCCGCCACGCGCGCACACTCCTTTTCCTTGAAACCGCGGGTTGTTATCGCGGGAGGGCCAAAGCGGATGCCGGATGGATCCATGGGACCTCGAGTGTCGTCTGCGATGGAGTTTTTGTTTAGAGTGATACCCGCCTCGTCGAGGAGAGTTTCCGCTTCCTTACCGGGCATCCCCAGAGAGCCATACACATCGGCGAGTATAAGGTGACTGTCTGTACCGCCGGTGAGCATGCGGATGCCGGCATCTTTAAATACTCTTTCCATCGCTTTTGCATTTTTGAGTATTTGTTTGGCATACATGCGGTAGGCGGGCTTTAATGCTTCGCCGAAGCACACAGCTTTTGCGGCTATCGTGTTCATCAAAGGGCCGCCCTGGAGGCCGGGGAAGATGCTTTTGTCTATTTTTTTCGCTACCGCCTCATCTTCGCGCGTCAGAATCATGCCACCGCGCGGGCCGCGGAGCGTCTTATGGGTCGTCGTCGTCATGGCATCGAAACCGAAATCGAATGGATTTTTCATGGCACGGCCCGCGATCATGCCTGCGATGTGCGCGATATCCATCACTGCATATGCGCCTACCTCGCGCGCTATGTCTACGAATTTTTTGTAGTCGAGTTCTCGCGGATACGCCGAGTAGCCAGCCAACACGATTTTCGGTTTTTCACGCTTCGCGACCTTACGCATCTCGTCATAATCAATTTCGCCTGTCTCAACATCTTTCATTTTGTAGCGGACGAAATTAAATATTTTTGTGAGGTAGGTGACGGGATGTCCGTGCGTCAAGTGGCCGCCGTGGGAGAGATCCATCCCGAGTATGGTGTCACCCGGCGCAAGAAGCGCGAAGTAAAGGCCTATGTTCGCATTTGCTCCGGCATGCGGCTGGACGTTCACAAATTTGCAATTAAAGAGCTTTTTTGCTCTGTCGCGCGCGATATCTTCTACGATGTCGGTATAGACTTGCCCACCGTAATAGCGTTTGCCGGGGTACCCTTCGGAGTATTTGTTCGTCAAGTTCGAAGAATTTGCCTCACGCACGGCTCGTGATACGTAATTTTCGGATGGGATGAGCTCGAGGCCTTCGGCTTGCCTTTTTTCCTCACCTTGGAGAGCTTTATATACCTGCGGATCCTGCTTTTTAACGTACGGGTAGAGTTCCATAAAAATAGCTTATAGCTTTTAGCTGATAGCTTGTGGCTTATATGCAGGTACTAAATCATAGGAATCTAAAGGATTGATTGTAATGCTTCCTCTGTATTTTTCCAAGCTTCTTCCGGAGTGCCACTTGAGTCAATGGTGATTGTTTTGCGGCCGTATTCGGCGAGGTGTCTTTTATATCCCTCACGTACGCGTTTTTGGAAAGCCAGATCTTCCTTCACGAATCTGTGGGGGATTCCTGCACGTTTTTTGGCGCGGCGTATGGCAATTTCTGGCGGAACGTCTAGTAACACGCATATATCAGGAATAAGGCCATTGGTTACGAAACGCAGTGCCTCGCGGACGAGCATAAGGTCTCCAAGCTGTTGCCGGCCATATATTTGGTAGGCGATGGTGGAGAGCGCGAAGCGGTTGGAGACGACGGTTTTTCCTGCCTGCAGTGCGGGCGCGATTACTTTCTCGACGAGCTCCGTGCGCGCCGCGAGGAAGAGCAGAAGCTCGGTGCGCGGATGCATTTCCTTCGCTTCCGGCGCCAAGAGAAGCTCGCGAATACGCTCGCCCATAGGGGTGCCGCCCGGGTCACGCGTGTAGACGATATTCTCGCGTCCGGCGAGCTTTTTCTTGAGAAGATCTATCAGCGTGTCTTTTCCCGTTCCGCCCCCACCTTCAAATACGATGAATTTTCCTCGCATGTTGGCATTGTACTCTATAAAAAGAAGGCCGCCCGACGAAACGCGAAGGGCGACCTTCAGTTTCGTTCGGACGGTTGCTCGGCTCTCGGGGCCTTGCGGCATCCTCCGGTTAACTCCGTGTCCGAGAGAGGTCTGGTGACCCAATACCAGTAGCGTAAACAATCGTATTGGTCGCCTTGACGCGCATCCTCGAACGGACCAGCTTTGGCTGCGAGAGAAGCACGCCCCTCACAGTCCATTTCTATGTACTGTGTCGAATGGTTTTCGGCTACTACTGTGCAACTCACGGAGTTGCCGGGGATGATTCCGAACATAATTCCACCAGCTACTGCAAGCGGTAGCAGTAGTACAGAGACTGCCACGAGAGCGATGGCGATGAAAGCGCGTTGCCGCATCACATCCTCCTTGAATGTATATGCCGTACATACGGCATCGCACAACTATGTCCTACTTAGAAAAAGTGCGCAATCTTTCTTTAACTCGGGTTGTTTTCCAAATTGCGGAAGCCGGCAACGGTCAGATCGGCTTTTATTGTTGCATGCGGCTCGTACCCATCTAGCTTCACATGCTCAGGTCGAAAGTCTGCGAGCGACTTCACGCTCTTATCTATAGAAACTTTTGGAAAAGCTTTTGGCTCGCGCGTGAGTTGTTCCTTGGCCGCATCAAAATGATTTTCGTAGATATGTACATCGCCAAACGTGTGCACGAACTCGCCGACGTCGCGCCCCAATATCTGCGCGACAATGTGCGCAAGAAGCGCGTAGCTTGCGATGTTGAAGGGGACGCCGAGGAAAATGTCCGCACTGCGCTGATAGAGCTGGAGCGACACCTTCTCGTTCTTGATGTTCATTTGATACATATTGTGGCAGATGGGGAAGTGGTTCACCTCTTCGGGTTTTGCCATGCCGTAGAGGTATTCTGGGTTCCATGAGGTGACGATGGCGTTATGCGCACCCGGGTCGGCACGCAATTCCTCAATTGCCCAATTCAGCTGGTCAACTCCGCGACCATCTTTCGTAGGCCACGCCCGCCACATCTCTCCGTAGATGCGTGGAAGCTCGCCGTGCTCACGCGCGAATGAAGCGTCTTCTTTTATTTTCCCGATGAATTCTTCTTTTGTCATCTCCGGTCGATCTTTCTTTTTCTTCGCGTGCTCCATGTAGATGCGGTACGGATAGTCGTCCCAGATGTGCACTTCGTTATCGACGAGGTACTTGATGTTCGTTTGCCCCGACATGAACCAATAAAGCTCGTGCAAGACGCCTTTCCAGTAGACGCGTTTCGTCGTGAGGAGCGGGAAGCCGCATGCCAGATTGAATCGAATTTGTCTGCCGAAAAGCCCGAAGTGCGCTTTGCCATGGCCTTGGTCCACTTGACGGTCGCCCTTCTCCATGCACTCGCGCATGAGCTCCAAATATTGATACTCGGGATGAAGCATAAGAATAGTCTGTAGTTAGCAGTAGAGCATGTTTGAAAACTTTCGCTCGCTACATATTGCCCGCCCCGAACAGGACGCGGGTAGCAAACGGACTCTGTATCACCACTGCGAGATGCCATGATAACTTGAGAACCTCCCACGCGATGTTCTCTCGGGCAATATGCGCGCTCGCTTTCGGTAAACAGTTTTCAAACATACTCCAGTCTGTAGTCTGTAGGAAATGCATACTCATTTTTTGTTCCGCGTCTTTCCGCGATTTTGCGCTTGCGCAAAATGTTTCCAATTGTCTTTCGCATAACGTCCGTTCTTGCGGTAGTTCTGCTCGGGCGAAGAAGAAAGCATGGAGAATGTGATCTGTGCAATCTCCATACCGGGGCGCAGGATGATAGGAACGATATTCTGATTCGTGAGCTCGAGTGTGATGTGAAGAAAATGCCCTGGATTGATGATGCCGGCGGTGTTATGGACCATGAGCCCGATACGCGCGAGCGATGATTTGCCACTCAGTTGAATGAGGTAGTGGTCGCTCCCGAAGAATTCCTTTGATGTGGCGAGAACAGAAACACCAGGGCGCAGGATGAATTCACTGCCATCCGGGACTTTCATTTCGCGCGTTTTTCCGTAGATGCGCTTTACCGGATCGATAAAGGCGGTTGCATACAAATCGCTCAATTGGAATACATTGCCGAGCCGGATGTCGTAGCTTGCGGGTTGGAGCCGCTTCGTGTCGAAGGGTTTGAGCGTGATATCGCCGCTTTTTACGGCCTTTTTGATGTCTACGTCGGAAAGAAACATATATGCATCAAATCCTAATTTCTAAATTCTAAACAAATCCTCAAATTTGAAGCACTACATTCTAAACCACCAGTCAGTTTGTGATTTTGGATTTTGGTCATTGTAATTTGTTTAGAGTTTAGGATTTCGTGTTTCGAGATTGAGATTTTCATTCTACAATGAAAATCTTGTTAGTCCCATAGTATTCCGGCCAGTTCTTGTTGTAGTAAGCAAACATGCGCTCTAAGCGGTCCTGCGGGAGTTCCTCGACATCGAGCTTTGTCATGAGAGCGCGGATATCATTTCGCGCCTCTTCGAGAAGTGCCGCATCATTCACAATGCGCTCGAATTCGGCTAGCCAGCCGTAGCCGGCGTTTTTATCAAGGGTCACGTTGGTGCCGAGGCATACATACTCCTCCCGCTCGCGCGACCATTTTGCCTGGTATGTAAATCCAGAATAGAGGACGAGAGAGTCCAATTTCTCGAGTGTCATCGGCATTTTTTCTTCGAACTCCATACGTGCGATGCCGTTCTCGCTCGTCGTATCGTCCATTGACGCTTTCACAACAACAAGAACCTCGCCATCTTTATTCCGCGTGCGAACAGAAAAGTTTTTGCCGCGCATCGCAAGGTCGCCCAACTTTTTTCTCACTTCTTCTTTAAGATAAGACGTAATCGTCTCGGCAAGTTTCTCGAGCGAACCACCCGCAAAGTAATGGTTGAGTTGCTTATTTTTGGATTTAAGAGCGCACGTCGGATCGGCTTTCCACATAGCGCGTCGCACTTCGTCGGCGCGCTCGGCGCTCCCGAGCAAAGATTTCACTTCCACCTCGAATGATTGCATGGATGGCTATTATAGCTCATGCGTGCGATACGGAGCATTTCAAGCTCTTGCCCTTATCCGCCCTCCCAATATTTAGACGGTCGGCTAAGATTTGGGAATGAGGTTCTATATTAATTTAGAGCGTCAAGTAACGTGTCAAGTAACGTGTCAGATAATGTGTCAAACAGTAAGCGGGCCGTGCTATAGTCAAATTATGGGTAAGATGATCGGAAAGCCGCGAATATGCGCTGTTGTCGCAATAGGGAAGAATCGAGAGCTTGGGAAAAATGGCAAGCTACTGTGGCACATTCCGGACGATTTAAAACGCTTTAAACGCCTGACTCTAGGCCACCCTCTCATAATGGGTCGGAAGACATTCGAATCTATTGTCGGGTATGTGGGTGGTCCTTTGTCCGGAAGGACCAACATCGTGATAACAAGAAATTCTACATGGCGCTATCCGGATGTTATCGTCATGCCAACCCTGGAGACAGCCATTGAAAAAGCAAAAGAATTAGATTTCGAGGAAATCCATATCGGAGGCGGTGCGCAGGTGTATGAACAAGCACTGCCGTTTATAAACAAACTCTACCTAACACTGATAGACGCGGAAGGGGATGCGGACACTTTCTTCCCGCCGTACGAAGACTTATTCACCAAGAAAGTGTTTGAGGAGGAGCACGAATGGAGGGGAGTTATATATAAATACGTAGACCTAGAACGGGCGTAAAAAAGAGTCCCGCCGTGCATAGCGCGGCGGGACTCAGTAGTTCAAATCGATGTCAAGTAGCGATTCGATGTCAAGCGGCGATCGCGGCCTTGAAGCGCGCATGCGCTTCAAGGATGATGGGCAGTGCGTCCATCGCCTTGGGAACGCACTGCATGATGTCGAGATCATCAGGGTCGGCCAAGCCGCGGTCGACGATCCACTTCTTTTCCCACGCCTTCCGCTCCTGCCACATTCTGCCGATGCCGATTAGGGGCACCTGTAGCTGATCGAACTGGATAAGCTGATGGAATAGGGCTTTCTCGAGATCGCTACCATAGCCGGCCTTATCGGCGACCACTACGGCGCCCCAGAATCCGAGTCTGACGAATTGGTGAAGTCTCGTCAGGATCAACCGGTGATAGTACGCCTGCTTCAGGAAGGCGTTGGGCGGCTCGTCCCTGTTGATCTGCTTGATGCAGACACCGTGGCTCCATGGATTCCCTTTCCATCCCTCGACGATCCCCTCATTGAAGGCGGTCATCAGACCGGGCCCTCCACCCGTCACGCCATCGATTCGGAGCTTACCGAGTTCGATGCCCAGTTCCTTGTACTCGGCATAGGTCGGGTCAGTCTCAGGAACACGTGCGCTTGCGAAGAAGATCACACGGAAAATCCGGCGCGGTTTCTTCGACTGTTCCAGCTCCTCGAGCCCTTGCCACGCCCTCCGAAATCCAGCTTCTGGGTTCGGCACGTGCGCTTGTGCACGACACCGGAGCGGGATAGTAGCAATCCCGCCGTTCTTTTTTCTTGTCACTTCAAAGATCCTTCCTTCTTTGCTTATGAGGTTTGCACAATCGCTACGTTTATTAACCGTTGTAGCTCACGGCACTAGCTAGCATTTTGCCACTTAGAATATATTAGTCAATTTTACCCCTGCGTGGTGAGTTCTTCCTCAAATTCTTCTGCGAACATATCCCACACGGCAAGAGAGAGGGCCGCGACGACCGGTCCCACGATGATGCCTGCGACACCGAAAACGCCGAGGCCTCCGAGAATTGAAATGAGTACGAGCGCGTCCGGCATTTTTATCTCGCGCCCGACCAGCATGGGTTTCAGTATGTTGTCGATGGGACTTATAAGGACAGCGCCGCCTGCAAGTACTATAATTCCTGGTACGAGAGCGCCGGTTGCGAGAAGAATGAGTCCGGCGGGGAGCCACACGAGTGCCGGCCCTACGGCGGGAATAACCGAAAGAAATGCCATCACCGCGCCCCAGAGAACAGCATTCTCAATACCTACAAGCCAGAAAAGAACTCCGCCAGCGAATCCTTGCGCGAGTGCCGAGAGCAAGGTTCCTTTCATGATGGCGCGCGTGGTAGACGCGAACCGGTCAAACAAGGCGCGTTCTTTGCGGTCACCCAGAGGAATTCGGCGCATGATGTAGCGCCCTAGCGTTTCGCCGTCGCGCAGGAAAAAGAAGAGAACATAAAGCATAAGAAGTGTTTTTAAGACAGCGTTGAACGTAGCGGAACTCAAGGTGAGTGCTTCGGAGAATATCCATGCACTCGCACTTTGCGCCCACGATGTAACGTTCGTTTGGAGCTCTGCCATGTTGATGCCGACAATGGAGAGGGAATCTATTATTGGCGCGGGTAGAGCGATCGACGCAAGGGCGTTGTTTCCAGAAAATAGTCGATAGAGCTGGAACGCCTCTTGTGCGATTCGGGTTCCCAGCCAGGATATAGGGATAACGACGAGAAGAAATGCTCCGAGCATGATGAGCGTCGCGGCGAGCGTGTCATTCCTGACGTACGTTCGAAGTGTTTGGTAGGCGGGGTAGAGAAGGAGCGCAAACACTACCGCCCAGAAAATGGGGAATAGAAAGCCACGAACCATCCACAGGAAGAAAATCGTTACAACAGCAAGGAGGCCGAAAAAAAAGTACCGTTGTCCTCTGCTAAAAGATACATTCATAAGGTCTGGTAAGTATACATAATAGCGTCTCATGACGCAGCCAGTACGGTCCATACGACGAACGCTATATAAAGAAATGTGAGAACGCCGGCCTCGAAGTGACCAATACGACGCCTCGTCGTTGCGAAGATGAAAAATAGCGCCGCGGCGGCAAGGAGAAACATGCGACTTCCCGTGAGGAATTTGAGTCCGTCGATGTGTATTGGAGAGATTAGCGCCACTATGCCGAGAATGAGGGTAGCGGGCACGATGACAGCTCCGACAAGGTTGCCCATAATGAGCGCCGTATCACCACGTCGCGCCGAGGCGATGGAGAAATACACTTCTGGCAACGCATTTCCGAGACCTACAATCAAGAGTCCGATCAGGAGCAGAGGCAACTCGAAATACTCTGCGAAGAATGATGCGGAAGAAACGATGCCGTATGCCGCGATAACGAGAATACTCACACCAGCGACAACCTTTACCGTGTCTTTAACCGCAAGACGTGCGTGTTTGAGAAATTCTTTTTGTGAATGCACATGCAGGCCGTCGTACTTTTTGCTGAATCGTTCGTGTTGAGTAAGAAGCCATCGGACATAAAACAAGAAAAGACCGATAAGGAGAACTCCATCAACCCGCCCCAACTGTCCATCGGCGAGCAATAGAACCGGAAGGACAGCAGATACGGCCATGAATAGCATCGAAGTACGCACTGTCTTGCTGTGCACTCCTATAGAACCGCGCCGCGCAAAGAAAACACCTGCCGATACCGCAAGCGTCATCGCGATAAGATTGTTGCCGAACACATCGCCGAGCGAAAGCTCCGGGATGCCTGCCATGGCTGATGTGATTCCTACGAAGAGATTTGGGAGAGATGCGGCTCCCGCCATCACGAAGAATGCGACGACGAATTCGCGAACGTGGAGAACGCGCGAAAGCCGCATCAGTCCGTGCACGACCCACTCGCCGGATACGTAGAGTATCAATGCACAACCCAAAAACACCGCTCCATAAAATATGAGCTCCATACCCCTTACACTTTAGTGTAGCTTGTGTCACGCTCCAGTGCACCTCGGCGCATAGTATAAGTTGCCGATTGCGGAAAATGATACTTCCCAATGTGTTTAATCTTCTTTCATCACCCCCTCATTTACTGGGTGGCGAATAGGCGTTCAGTAGTGTCAGGTAAAGTTGAATAAGTTCAGAAACATTTGAGACTCCCTAAAACAGGGAGTTCATGCGGCAATTCAACATGAATCCCGAAGGTGACACCTTCGGGGTTCATAGCATGCCACCACCTCCCGAGGTTTAACCTCGGGAGGTGGGGGACTTGTACAAAAGTTTGACTACTGGGAAATATCATTGTATTTTTCTCCAATGAATCCCATTAGAAGCAGTGGACGACGTCTAAATAGATCCTCAACCTTGGTCGGCATTACAAGCCCTAATCGAGCAGGGTGCCAAGTACACTGTACTTCCGCGCCCTACTTCTAACGGGATGAAAAGGGCGAAAGTATTAAAGTTTGGGGGAACATCAATGGGTTCCGTCGAATCCTTGCGAAAAGTCATTTCGATAATCAATAATCCCCAGCAAGATGGACGAATAGTCGCAGTGGTCGTATCAGCCATGAATAGCGTCACCGACCAGATTATCGAGATCGGTAAACGTGCGGCCGCCAAGGATGATTCATATAAAAAGATCTTGCGCGCCCTTGAAGAACGACACGTGAAGACCGTACAAGCGCTTGTCGGGAGGAGGGAGCAGGAGACGGCATTTCAGCACATCGAAGTTCTTTTTGATGCGCTTGAACGCGTTGCACGCGGTGTGTTTCTCGTGCGTGAAATATCGCCAGGTGCCCTCGATTACATCATGAGTTATGGAGAACGTCTTTCTGCGCACATCCTCTGTGATGCGCTTCGCTCGCGCGGTACCAAGTGTGAATATGTGAACGCGCGTACGCTTATTACTACCGATAGCAACTTCGGACATGCCGCTGTCGATTTCAAGACGACAGACAAAATTATTCGCAAGCATTTCAAAGCACATCCAAAAATGCAGATTGTGACAGGATTCATCGCGACGAGCCCCGAGGGAAAGACGACGACTTTGGGTCGCGGAGGAAGTGATTACACTGCTTCTATCGTAGGCGCCGCCTTAGGTGCAAGGGCCGTTGAAATATGGACAGACGTACCGGGAGTCATGACGGCAGACCCGCGGAAAGTAAAAGATGCATTACCTGTCCGGAAACTTTCCTACAGTGAAGCGGCTGAAATGTCGTATTTCGGCGCGAAAGTTATACATCCTCCAACGATGCGTCCGGCCGAGCTCAGGCACATTCCTATTCTCATAAAAAATACGTTCGCTCCGGAAGAACCGGGTACGGTAATCGGAAGCAGTGGTTTGCAAAGTGAGGCGCTAGCGACCGGCATTACCTCCATCAGCGACATGGCAATTCTTGAGGTGGAGGGAGGCGGCATGGTCTCCGCGCGAGGAGCTGTTGGCCGATTGTTCAGCGCTCTAGCGCGCGAGAAAGTGAACGTGGTGCTCATTACGCAAGCATCATCTCAGAATTCCATCACCATCGCCGTTGCACCAAAAGATGCGGATTGCGCCAAGCTCGCCATAGAAGAGGAGTTTGCGCTTGAACGTGCGGCGAATCTTATAGACAAAGTTGAGGTGCGTACAGGGCTTTCAGTCATTGCGGTTGTCGGTGAACGTCTCCGCCGTCAGCCCGGTATTGCAGGAAGCATGTTCCAAATGCTTGGTAAGAACGGAATAAACGTCGTCGCGATTGCTCAAGGTTCTTCCGAGTTGAATATTTCCGTGGTCGTTGAGCAGAAAGATGAAGCGAAGGCGCTGAACGCCATACACACCGGGTTCTTTTTCCCCAACACGAAATATATCAACGTCTTTTTGATCGGAACGGGACTCATCGGCGGAACCCTTCTGTCGCAGATTGCGAAGCAGGATGAATTTTTGAAGGATGAGTATGGTTACGTTATACGCATCATTGGGCTCGCAGATCAGGACAAGATGATTTTTTCATCCGGAGACGGGATCGTCTTTGGAGGAGAGGCGGACGGTATTGATCCCGAAAATTGGCGTGCGTTGCTTACTGCTTCGAAAAGTCGCATGAAATTGCACGATTTTCTCGACAAGATGAAACGTATTGATCTGCCGGACAAAGTGTTTGTAGACTGCACGGCGAGCGAAGAGGTGGCGGCGACTTATGCGGATATATTGAAAGCGCGCATATCGATCGTGGCTCCGAACAAGAAGGCGGCCTCGGGTTCCATGAAGCGCTACCGAAAGATCGGAGAGTTCGCAAAAATGCCGGGCGTGAAGTTTTTATATGAGACGAACGTGGGCGCGGCGCTTCCTATCATAAGCACGCTGAATGATCTTTTCCTATCCGGCGACGAGGTTTTGAAGATCGAGGCCGTGCTTTCGGGTAGTTTGAGTTATGTATTTAACGAATTTACCGGTAAACGTCGGTTCAGCGAGGTTGTTCGGAAGGCGTGCATAAAAGGATACACTGAGCCCGATCCGCGCGAAGATTTGAGCGGGAAAGACGTGGCGCGGAAGATACTTATTCTTGCGCGAGAGACCGGGGAAGTGATGGAACTTTCTGATGTGAAAGTGGAGAGCTTGGTTAGCTCGCGTGCGCGCAACGCGAAGAGCGTCGGGGAGCTTTTCAAGCGGCTCGAACGTGAGGACGCTCGATTTGAGAAGAAAAAGCAATTGGCACAAGAGAAGGGCCTGCGCTTGCGTTATATAGCTACATTCGAAAAAGGGAAGGCGAACGTGTCACTGCAGGCAGTTCCACCGTCCCATCCTTTTTATAATCTTTCCGATAATGACAACATCGTCGCATTCACGACGAAGCGCTACAATTCAACGCCTCTTATCGTACAAGGCCCTGGCGCCGGAGCAGATGTTACGGCCGCCGGAGTATTCGCGGACATACTGCGCACCGCCCGCGACTTAGTATAGGGAAATCCGCTCGCAAGCACGCGCTTCATCGCTGGAAATTGACATCGTCTTTGGCCACCACGTGTTGGGGACAGTATTCCTTGTTCAAGAATTGAGGTATAAATATGGTATGGATAAGAAAATCCCTGTCGGAGTTCTTGGGGCGACGGGCATGGTCGGTCAACAGTATATCCGACTGCTTTCGGATCACCCTTGGTTCGAGGTTGCGTATGTCGCCGCTTCTCCGAGCTCGGCTGGGAAAAAATATTCCGATGCACTCAAAGGCGGATGGATCGTTGAGGGAGAGGTGCCCGCGCATGTAGGATCGCTCATTGTCGGCGACGTTGCAAACGTGAAGCGTGCCGAGGGTTCGTGCGCATTGGTTTTCTCGGCATTCGAAATGCCCGACAAAGAAGCGATTAAGGCGACCGAGAATGCATACGCCGCATCAGGGATTCCGGTTTTCTCAAATGCTTCCGCGCACCGAGGCACGCCGAATGTTCCGATGTTGATCGGAGAGATAAACCCGCATCATCTGGACGTCATCCCACATCAACAAAAAGCGAACGGTTGGAAGAAAGGATTTATCGTAGTAAAGCCCAACTGCTCTTTACAGAGCTACTTAACACCCATACACGCACTCATTGCCGCGGGCTTCGATGTCGAGAAACTCATAATAACGACCATGCAAGCGGTTTCCGGCGCCGGTTATCCCGGCGTCGCCTCTCTTGATGTTATAGACAATATAATTCCGCTTATTTCTGGTGAAGAAGAAAAAACCGAGACAGAACCATTGAAGATACTCGGCGAATTGAAGGGAGGTAAATTTGTTCCGATAAAGGGACTTTCCGTCTCGGCACACTGCAATCGCGTTCCGGTCTCCGATGGGCATCTTGCATGTGTGAATGTTCTATTCGGAAAAAAGAAGCCGAGTATGCAAAAAATACTCAACATCTGGAAAATATTTCGCGGCGAACCGCAGGAACTCGAACTTCCGTTCGCACCCAAACAACCTATCATCTATCGAGACGAACCGAATCGCCCTCAGCCAAAACGCGACCGCGATGCCGACAAGGGGATGGCCGTCACCGTTGGCCGCTTGCGCGAAGATAATGTTTTCGATTTCAAGTTCGTTGCTCTTTCGCACAACACTGTGCGCGGCGCCGCAGGCGGCGGCATTCTGAACGCGGAATTAGCGTACAAGAAGGGACTTTTAGATGTATAATAAGCGCGCTATGCCCGCACACTAACTTCGCGCTATTTAATATGTACTACGTATATGCACTCTGTAGCGCTAAGGATAAGAATTTATATATAGGTCGCACTGATAACTTGCGGCGAAGGCTTGCAGAACACAACAATGGCAAATCGTTTGCAACGGCGCCGCGCAAGCCTTTCATACTCGTATACTATGAGTCGTATATGACAGGAGAAGACGCAGAAAAGCGCGAATATAGCCTCAAGTTGCGCGGCCAAGCTCGCAAACACCTCCTGACACGCTTAACAGCAAGCCTTCGCCAAGCGCGAAGTTAGTGTGCGGGTATGACCGCGCCTCCGGATAACAACGCTCCGACAATTTTCGTAGCGTTCGGAGCAACGGGAGATTTGATGCATAGGAAAGTTATCCCTGCGCTCTACTATTTATACACGCGAGGACGACTGTCCGAGCGTTTCTGCATCATGGGTTTCTCAAGGCGTGATTGGAGCGACAAAGAGTTTAGAGAGTACGTTCGGAGCATAATTGAAAAGCGAGTTGGTTCGAAATTACCTGACGAGCACGTCGCATCTTTTATATCACTTTTTAAGTTCCAGAAAGGCGAATTTACAAACACTGAGAGCTATGAAGCGCTCGAGCGTGCTTTTGCAGAATTTGATAAGGAGTGGAATTGTTGCGCAAACAAATTGTTCTATCTTGCGGTAGCACCCGAATACTACAAGACGATAGTGGGACACCTGGCGAGCTCGGGCTTGAGTGGCCCGCGCGTTCTTAAAGAAGGGGACGGCTGGACGCATATTATCGTGGAGAAACCATTTGGTATGGATTTGGAGACGGCGAAAGAAATAGACGAACTTGTCGGGCAACTCTTCCAAGAACAGCAAATATATAGGATAGATCACTACCTCGCCAAAGAGATGCTCCAAAACATTCTCACTTTTCGCTTTTCCAACAATCTATTCGAGATACCGTGGGGACGGAAATTCATTGAGAGCATTTCAATTCGTCTTCTTGAGAGAATCGGCGTTGAGAACCGTGGGCCATTTTACGATGGCGTGGGGGCACTGCGCGACGTGGGACAGAATCATCTTCTCCAGATGCTGGCGCTCGTGACAATGGAACACCCCGAAGCTTACAGAGCGACCGCTATCCAGAAAAAGCGTTCGGATATTCTTGAGAGATTGCGCATCATACCTTCGAAAGATATGAAAAAGGCGACATTTCGCGCACAATATAAAGGATATCGTGAGATCCCCGGTGTTGCGTCCGAATCTGATACCGAGACATATTTCAAAATACGTGCGGGGCTTGATGATCCAAAGTGGGAAGGTGTGCCTATTGTCATGGAGAGCGGCAAACGCCTCGGAGAGCCGCTGAAGGAGATCGTCGTGACGTTCAAGCACCCATCGCCGTGCCTGTGTCCGGAGGGAGGAGAGCATCACAAAAATGAAGTAATATTCCGCATGGAACCGCGCGAGGAGATACTCATCGAGTTTTGGACGAAAAAGCCCGGCTTCACGTTTGAGACGGAGCGGCGGGAACTGCGCTACATGATGCGCGACCAAAGCGATCACGTACCGTATGTCGAAGAGTATGCGAAGCTTCTACTTGATTGTATCTTGAGTGACAGGACACTCTTCATCTCTACAGATGAAATTCGCGCCATGTGGCGCTTTACCGATCCCATCGTTGCGGCATGGCGCAAGGGCAGGGTTCCGCTTAGTATGTACGAGCCGGACACGCGAGAACCGAGCGAGGATTCGGAATTTATAGAAGAATTGAACATATCATGAAAAAAGAAATCGGAATTATAGGGCTGGGAAAGATGGGCGGTGGCATGGTCCTTCATCTCTTAGAACAAGGGTGGTATGTCCATGGCTTTGCGCGGCACGCGGACACTATTAGAAAATTCGCGCGCAAAGGAATGCGAGCTTCCACCTCACCGATGGAGCTCGTAGAAAATCTCCCAACGCCGCGCGTTTTAATCCTCATGGTGCCTGCTGGAAAACCAGTGGATGAACTTCTTTTTGGGAAGGAGGGAATTGCGAGACGGCTTTCGAAAGGCGATATCGTGATAGATAGCGGAAATTCGTTTTATAAGGATGCCGCCATTCGCGCTAAGAAGTTGAAAAAGCTTGGAATCACGTTCATAGATGTTGGATTTTCTGGCGGTCCCGGTGGTGCTCGCCGTGGAGGATGTCTCATGGTAGGGGGTGATAGAAAAACGTTCAAAAAGCTTGAGCCTCTTTTCAAGAGTCTGGCAAGACCGAACGGTTATCAGTTTTTTGACGGTATAGGCGCGGGGCATTTTGTAAAGATGGTGCACAATGGAATCGAGTACGGAATGATGCAAGCACTCGGTGAAGGGTTTGCCATTCTAAAGAAATCAAAATATAAGCTCGATCTCACGCGTGTTACTGACATTTACAACACCGGAAGCGTAATAGAGTCTCGCCTAGTCGGCTGGCTCAAGAATGCGTTCGAGGAATATGGGGAGGATCTCAAGAAAATTTCGGGCTCGGTTGGGCACACAGGAGAGGGGCAGTGGACTGCCAAAGTGGCGCGCGAGCTGGGGGTCCCTGCAGAGATAATCGAACAATCGTTTAAATTTCGTGTCCGCTCTGCAAAAAAACCGAGCTACACGGGCAAGGTCGTTTCTGCGCTTCGCGGACAATTTGGTGGGCATAGTGTGGAGGGGTAGTACCACTCGCCTCGACATATGTTCTCCGGAGCACGGATATTTTTCTGCTGAAAAATTCCTCGAGCTCGGGCCGTCGCCCTCGCTAGTCTCCGTCAAACACATGCCACGTCGAGTTGTGCAGGGAGAAGGAAGCTAGGAAAATCAGACGTGCTGAGGGACCCTCACAACACGATACCGCCTACCTTTAGGTTGAGAAAATATGGACTCGCGCAGAGAGGCGGGAACAGCTAGAATACTTGGATGCTGTCAGAGCCCATACGAGAGCTCATAGCGCGCGTCGGGGCAGTGGAAGATACCGTAAGAGCCATCCCTCTTGGCGAGCAAATCCTCGAAGTCAACAAGATAATTGCGAAAGCGGCCACCTTCTACGAGAAGGTGCGTTATCTCAT
>Ga0209211_10003422_pt1 | contig 25884 bp, 29 predicted proteins | sample RifGroA2_FD_183992 | JGI IMG/M metagenome (GOLD analysis project Ga0209211, IMG submission 183992) | Groundwater microbial communities from Rifle, Colorado, USA - Groundwater A2 (SPAdes) (version 2) | ecosystem: Environmental > Aquatic > Deep subsurface > Groundwater | place: Rifle, Colorado...
TACTGTTTGGTATGTAGTCATGAGACTAATATAGTCTCTTCTGCTTAATTTAGGGAACCTGTAGATTATCTTATTAAAATCACTTGGCAAAATCGTTTACTGTCTCATATGTATCTGAACTTATACACTCAAAAGCAGGTGAAGTTTCTTAATGTTATCCAAAATTATACAGTTTTCTGAAAAAGCACAATACTTGGTGAATTTTGAGGGAATAATTACAACATTAAATCCTGTATTGCTTGCTTGGGTGTCGAATATACTATCTCCCACCATCAAACATTCTTCAGGTCTGGATTTAAAAAAATTTGCAATCATGCGAAAATATTCTGGATTACTTTTTCTGTTTTTTATCATCTTTCCGTGTCCTATAAATTGGAAATAAGATATCAGATTTTTGTATTTCAAATATCTCTCAATTTGATCAAATTTTTCACCTGAAGCAATTGCCAATTTATACTTTTTTGAGAGTAAATGAATAATTTTTAAAACTCCTTTTTTAAATCTAATCTTCTTAAGAGTTTGATCAGAGTAATATTTTTTTAAAACATTCCTTCTGATCTTGTATGCTGTTTGTTTATCTAAACCCAAATGAAATATGGAATCATCCAAACCCAAGAGCCCATATTTTTGTTCTGTTATAAAGATATCTAGTTTTTGCAGTTCATGCTTAAGTATTTGAAAATAAAGCTCATCAGTATTAAGAAGAGTTCCATCGAGATCAAAAGCTATTACTTTAAATGATTGCATATTAATTTTATATCTATGTTTTAGTTAAGCCTGAATTAAAGTATACCCCACTTTTTTATGGCTTTCGATGATGTAGCCTTGGGATTTTATAAATGGGTGTTTTCGCAGCCGGTAAATTAAAGCATCCAAAGCCCAGTTAGTAGCATTTTCACTATCATCTTCCCAAACTGCCTGGAATATTTCATCTTTACTTACAGTCCTGCCCGTATTTTTTCTTAAAAGATTAAAAAGAATTTTTTCTTTAACAGGTAATTTCACCGGCATATTTTGTTTTATATAATCTGCCAGCAGGGGAGTAAAAAGCTGGTGATTTGATGTTATCATCCCAACTCCCAACAAATACTCATCTATCTCTGTTTGTTTACCTAAGGCTATTTTTTGTATTTGTTTCTTCTGTTGATAATCCAAATAATCAACAAGTTCTTTTAGCTGCATTTTGACAAAACGGTCCAACAGCAAATTTTGTTGTTTTTGGGAATTTAACAGGATGTGCAAAAGCTGATTATGTCCTCCTGCAAGTTCAATCAATTTATCTGGATTGCCCTTGAAAGTTGGTTCAGGTTCCAGTTTAAGCAATTTTTTTAAGTCATTTTTAGAATAAGGCTTAAAATACAGGTGTTTGGCATAAAAAGTTAAGTTCCCGCCGGTTATAGCATCCGGCGCAACTTCATGCAACGGCTTAATTGAGGTAAAAATTAGAACAATTTTGCTTGGTTGGATTGTTGTCAGGCTCTGTAAATTAGACAGAAAATTGGCATCAAAATCGTTTTTCAGCTGGTCAAAACGGCTGAAAATGATGACTATTTTCTCATAAGTATCTGCCAATTTTTTAAGTAAGGCTTTGGTTTCCAGAAAAACCTGCTCGTCTGTCTTAGAAGAGGGTTTTCCTCCTAAATCTCTTAAAAACATTCTGTAAAATTCATGCTGGTTTAGAGTGGGCAGGGAATAAAGGTCAACATGAACAAAGTAGGCCCAATCTTGGCAAGCCAGGTATTTTAAAAAATAAGAAGCTCCTACCCCGGGGATGGACATGGCCACAAAAGAAACCCCGGCCTCAATCAGCTTTTTAAACTCCTGTAATTTATCTTGGGCAAAATTTGATCCTAATTTAGCTTCCATTTCATCAGGATTATATCAGATTATTATCAAGCAGTCAAGAGGCCTATAGCCTAAAATACTCGCAGGAGGTGAAAATATATGTCAGCGGAAGTAAAAGAATATGTACCAGCTCAAGTGGTCAGGCAGATCCAAACTGCTAAAAAAGTAGAGGATTATGCCAAGTCAAAAAGCTGGGGAGTAGCAACAAATCAGAGATTATCCAAAACAGCTTTTTGGAGAAAGTGAGGTTAATTCCGTTAGGATTTTATCAGGATTTAATCAAGCACTTCGCAGCGCTTAAGTATAAGCTGTTAACAGAAAGGAATACATGAGCGTTGAAGGTGGATCAGGTGGAGTTGGTGTGGCAGGGGCTGCAGCTCCTGTTGTGGTCAATGAAGGGCCGGTCAGATCTTTGGAAGGATTTAGGCCTATGAACGCATCTGATATAACTACTATTGATATAGGAGGAACAATTGCTCCAACCCAGCCTTTGGTGATTGCTCAGGCTGAAGAAGTGGCAGTTTCTGCTTGGGAAAAAGCTGAAACAATCATATCTGAAGCGCGAAAACCTGTAATTGAACCTGTGGTTCTTCCAAGGATCGAACCTATGATTGTACCTTTGGTTATACCTGAACCGAATCCAGAATTACTTTTACAGCCTGTTGTTTCTCCGGTCTTGGAGCTTGCAGCCAAAACTGCATCAAAACCAGCCACAAAAACTGTTTATCAAGCAGCTCCTGCTATTTTTCCTCAACCAGTTTTACAAGAGGAGCAAGTTGAGGAAGTTGTGATGGAGAAAAAAGTAGAAGAGCCTGTAGATGAGTTGGAGGAATAGAAGCCAAGCTCTCGCGGAAAAAGGGCCGGACGGGTCTTACGAGGAAACAGTTGAGGCAATAGCCTCATCCGGTGAATTTAGTTCGCCGGAGCAGGCAGAAAAGAGATTTGAAGAGATTGTGGCAGAGAAAAAACCAATCAAAAGCAGTATAGAGGGCAGTCCTGTGGCTGAAGAAGATGTGGCCAGGGTTTTTAAATTCAGGGCTGTTAAGCCGCCCGCAGCTGTTGAGATATTTACCAAAAGGGTTGTTAAAAAAAAGGTGCAGGTTTTCGCAGGGCCAGCTGTGACAGAATCTAAACCAGAAACCAATGAAACCAGTTTGAAGGATTATCCGGAGCTGGAAGAAGTGTTTGGAAAAGCCCATAATGTTGACAATGCTTAAGTTATCTGTAAGTAACAGATAGACTCTTTACTGAACTCCCGCCTCTAGTTGAGGAATTCTTTCCAGACCCCCGCAGCCAAGACTAATACTAGAGGGGATAAAACAATATAGAGGGAATTTAGTACGAGCAGAGGATTATTTAAAGAGTCATTCAGCTTTCCCGCCCATCTTGGAAAGGGACTTATGCCAGCTTGATGCAGAACCAAAAAGGGCTTTTCTTAGTAGTTTATTTGGTTGGAGTAAGCTGGGGTTTTCCTATGGAGAAGAGCTTGGTGAATTTTTAGCTGGATTAGCATACGATAGGACACCTGCAGGTTCTTACAGACCCAACCTTAGATTTTCAGGATATTTCACAGACCAACAAATGGTTGAAAAATTAGTTAGTGGCTTTTTCGAAGCCTCGCAACAACCACCTTTAGAAACAGAAATCCTTTTAGGAAAAGATGGTTTATCCACAGCAGTAGATTATTACAGGCATCATCGTGATGGTTTTTGGAATGACCCGATTCAATATCAGTCATCTGGTGGTTATCAAAGAAATAAGGGAGCTATCATCTTGACAACATCTATTGCCCGAAGCTTTGTTCAGAAGGGGGTAGCTCAATATTTCCCTGAAGGTAGTATGGTAAGGGCTGATTTACATAGGTTTATTCAGGGAACGGTTTGCGAAATTATCCTTACTTCTTCAAGAACATTGCAAGAAGCAGAGGAATTGGCAAGTTTGGGAATAGCAGACATAGGAAGCAAAAAATGGGATCGGCCATATAAACCGTTATTGGAGATGTGGAACAAAGCTTTGTGGCCTGTTGGTCCGGTAAGATCAAGAGAAACCGGCCAATTTGAAAATTTTGCCGTGTATTATTTTGATCATCATTAGATTATGTTTAGGTTAAGACAGGGGTTGACAAATGTATTGCATATGTATATACTTTAGCTATCATGCAAACTGCGGCAATTTACATTAGAACAGAACCGGAAACAAAAAGGCAAGCTCAAAAAGTGGCTAGGGAGATTGGCATGAGTCTTAGTACACTCCTAAATACCTACCTTAAACAAGTAATTAGAACAAAAAAGATGGAATTTAATCTTGAGGAAGAGCCGAGTGAGTATCTTAAGTCTGCTATCAAAAAGGCAGAGGAAAATTATAGAAAAGGGAATACTTCCCCTGCTTTTACAAATGCCAAGGATGCGATTAAGTATTTGGAAGATCAAGGCATATGACGGTAAAATATGATCCGGACTTTCTGCAAAAACTTAAGAAAGTAGATGTGAGGGTGCGCAATCACTTTAAGAAAGCAATAGCAGTTTTTACCAGGGACCCTTTCAATCCAGAGCTTAATAATCATTCCTTGAAGAGAGAATATACAGGGTATAGAAGTATTGATATTACGAACGATTGGCGCGCTCTCTATGCGGAAAAAACAGAAGGCGATGATACTGTAGCATATTTTGTTATTTTCGGTACCCATGATGAGTTTTACAAACGCTCCATTAATTAACCATTTACAGATAAAGAGGTTTTTCAAAAAGCAGCCTGATAGGCACAAACGGCTGCTTGACAGATTGAATTTCATTTTGTAAAATACAAAATGGATTGAAGGTTCAACCCAAAAGGAGAAAGTTCGAAAGAAAACTACTTCAATAAAAAGCACATTGACAACCGAAGATTTTTTTAAAACTACTCTTCGGCAAAAAGATAAGTCCGGCAGTAGCCGGATTTTTTAATGCTGGAAGAGTGGTGGGTTTTAGATGAGTCATCAGCACACAGTCGTCAGTCGTCAGATAATTCGTAAGAAAAGTCTGAAAGCTGATAGCTGAAGACTGATAGCTTGTCAATTTTTTTTGAGAGTTTGATCCTGGCTCAGGATAAACGTTGGCGGCGTGCCTTAGGCATGCAAATCAAGGGGGGCTGAGGCCGCAAGGCCGAAGTCAACCGGTGGACGGGTGAGTAATGCGCGGGAATCTGCCTGGAAGTTGGACATAGCTCGCCGAAAGGCGAGGTAATTTCCAATGTGTCCGATGATCCGTAAGGGCTATCGGACAAAGCCGCAAGGCGCTTCCAGATGAGCCTGCGTCCTATCAGCTTGTTGGTGGGGTAATGGCCTACCAAGGCAACGACGGGTAGCTGGACTGAGAGGTCGGTCAGCCACAACGGGACTGCGACACGGCCCGTACATCTACGGATGGCAGCAACCGGGAATATTGCGCAATGGGCGAAAGCCTGACGCAGCGACGCCGCGTGGAGGATGAAGGCCTTAGGGTCGTAAACTCCTTTTATGGGGGAAGATTATGACGGTACCCCAAGAATAAGCACTTGCTAACTACGTGCCAGAAGCCTCGGTAATGCGTAGAGTGCAAACGTTATCCGGATTTATTGGGCGTAAAGAGTTGCGTAGGCTGTCCGATAGATTTTGCTTGAAAGCCCATGACTTAATCATGGTTTTGGGCAAAATATCATCGGACTTGATGGTTGGAGAGGGTGCTGGAACCGATGGTGTAGCAGTGAAATGCGTTGATATCATCGGGAACACCAAAGGCGTAGGCAGGCACCTAGTCAACCCATGACGCTGAGGCACGAAAGCTAGGGGAGAGAAATCGATTAGAGACCGATGTATTCCTAGCCGTAAACTATGTCCGCTAGATAGTGGGTTTTCTCACTGTCGCAGCTAACGCGTTAAGCGGACCGCCTGGGGAGTACGAGCGCAAGCTTAAAACTCAAAGGAATTGACGGGGACCCGCACAAGCAGTGGAGCGTGTGGTTCAATTCGATACAAAACGAAAAACCTCACCAGGGTTTGACATGCTAGAGTTCCATTCCGCCGAAAGGCGGGAAATTCGCAAGAAGGCTAGCACAGATGCTGCATGGCTAATCCGCCAAAAGGCGGAGATGGCCGCTCCGATAGTAATGTCGGAGAAAAATAACCAACCCAAAACGGTGAAGCCCTCTTGCTTTTCGGATTATATTCGTATAATCTGAAAGTAATGGGTAATACCGTGGGAAGCTTGGTTAGTGCGAGGTTAGATGTTAGAGGTTGGAAGATGGAAAAAGAGATTGGAAGTTTGAGATTGGAAGAGTACAATCTAATTAATGATCCAAAGTTTTAAGGATTTAAAAGTATATCAGGAATCTTATGAATTGGCTTTGATAGTAAATAAAGCTATTTTAAGACTGCCTAGCAGCGAAAGATTTGATCTGGTAGACCAGATGCGAAGAGCATCAAAATCTATACCGGCAAATATTGCTGAAGGATATGCTAAAAGATTATTTGAAAAAGAGTTTAAGAAATATCTCTTTTCAAGTATTGGATCATGTAATGAAATGGTTGTACATATCAGTTTTGCAAAGGATTTAGGTTTTTGGAAGCCTGAATTTTGTGAAGATTTACTTAAACGATATGATGTCGTTGGTAAGCAACTTACAAGATTATTGCAGAACTGGAAATCCTATCCAACATCCAAAATCTAATTTCGAATGAAAGAAGCTTTGCTTCATTTCATAATCTATCTTCTAATTTCCAACATCTAACTTCTATCTAATCTTGCCCCGTAGAGACTGATATCCGATAAGAACGGATTGAGAACAACTTTTTAATAGTTATTCAAACGGTTGGCAACATTCAGTTTACATGAATGTTGAAGGTATAGTCCATGCCTGTAGAAATACAAGGATAATCATGGTCGTCAGCTCGTGGCGTGAGCTGTTATCTTAAGTGATGAAACGAGCGCAACCCTCACCGTATGTTAAATAATTCATGCGGAACAGCCCCGCCTTATGGCGGGGAGGAAGGCGAGGATGACGTCAAGTCAGCACGGTTCTTACACCCTGGGCTACACACACACTACAATGGCGAAAAACAACGAGTTGCAAGCTAGCAATAGCAAGCTAATCTCTTAAATTTCGCCTCAGTTCAGATTGGGGTCTGCAACCTGACCCCATGAAGTCGGAATTGCTAGTAATCGCGGATCAGCATGCCGCGGTGAATACGTTCTCGGGTCTTGTACAAAAAATTGCGCCTTTCGGCCAATTTTTCCAGAAGGTGGAAATCCTTCTAAAAATAAGTAAGGTTTTTAAAGTGAAATAGCATCCTCCTGCAGTAATGTTGGAGCGAGAAGGGCTAAAGTAACAGTAATCAGCTTGAAGTTGAGACGGCCTAATTAGTTGGCGACCTTTCGTACAGATAGGGAAGTCATTTACTAAATAGAACTAATCAGGTAATTGGGCTCAAGATGAATACAAATGGAAAATATGGCTACAAAGGGAGATCCAATATTGACTTTGATAATCGCGAAGCGATATAATCGGAGTAGGTGTCAGTGTGAACTAACACCGAGTAGATATTGGAAGTCTGCAGAGATCATAGTAGTCCGATGTAATATCGGACGAAGGATCGAAGCTATTCAAACATGAGCGCATATAAAATTCTTAGTCCTTGGTATATTGTTGGTTTTACTGATGGGGAAGGATGTTTTGCTATTTTGGTTTCGAAGCACAATACAACGAAAACAAGAAGAGATGCAAATCTCTGTTTTGAAATTGAGCTTCGCGCAGATGACAAGCCGGTTTTGGAATTAATCCAAAAAAGGCTAGACTGTGGAAGAATAGTAGAACTTAATTACGAAAGATACGGATGGAAACCTCATGTAAAGTTTGTCGTTAGGAAACAAAGCGATATTCTTTATAAGGTTATCCCATTCTTTAAGAAATTTCCCTTAAAAGGTAAGAAAGGAAAAGATTTTGAACTTTTTTGCCAAGCGGCAGAGATTTTCAGAAGAAAAGAGCATCTTACCCAAGATGGTATAAATCAATTATTGAAAATCAGGGAATTTATGAATAATAGAAGACCAATGTTTGGGTAGACGTCCGCGAGAGTACGGGAAATCCGTGTGCTCCGTGGGTAGAGATAGCGTTTAGATTATTCTAACACGCTAATCTCCGAACACCGCCCGTCAAGGCAGGAAAGTTGGGGGCACCCGAAGTCGCCTATGGCGACGAAGGTGAAACCAGCGATCAGGCTTAAGTCGTAACAAGGTATCCCTAGCCGAAGCTGGGGATGGATCACCTCCTTTCTGGAGTATTGTTCAAATATGATGGTTCTCTTCCTCGAAAGATAGAGTAAAACTCATATTTGATCCAGTCTCGGTCTCACGACCGGACAAGCGCCTGTTGAATGGCAGGCAAAAATGCGTAATGGGAGCATAATTTCTTAAGTCTAAGAAGTTGAATCTCATTCCCACCACTCTTTTGGTATTAAATTAAAAAGTCCCGCTGCGGCGGGACTTTTTTTGTGAGACCTGGGCGGGAATTGCACCCGCGTATTGAGATTTTGTCTGCCTGCGGCAGATCTCTCTGACTACGGCAGATCTCCTGTAGGGAGACAGATTTGAGGCGCGTACCGGAGTCGAACCGGTGCATAACTGTTTTGCAGACAGTCGCGTTACCCCTTCGCCAACGCGCCTTATACTAAACAGAATACTTCAATCTATTTTTGAGTAATTCTCTTTGTTGGCCAGTCTTTAGATTATACTCTCTCATGGTTGCATCATGCTTAGTTTTATATGCCTCGTAATAAATAAGCTCAACTGGTCTTTTACCCTTAGTGGATCGTACTTTTTCTGATGTGTGAGCAATAAATCTTTTCTTCAAATTATCGCTGTAACCAACATACAAATCACTATTGGCGCATTTCAGAACATATACATAATACATGGTTTTGTCTGCCTGCGGCAGATCTCTCTGCCTTCGGTAGATCTACCGTAGGTAGACCGTAGGGAGACAGACTCCTGCCTTACTACTTGGCTACCAGGTCGGTCTTTCCTATTTTAACATGAAATGATAAAATAATTTAGTCCGGGCGCATAGCTCAGGATGGGGCATGTAGTTCACTGGTAGAACGCTTCTCTGATAAAGAAGAGGTAGATAGTTCGATTCTATCCGTGCCCACAGATGGAAATAATTATAATTCTTCTTTTGATTATCCTTAATGGAGTTTTTGCTATGGCAGAAATAGCAATAATCTCTGCAAGAAAATATAAGCTTAAAAGGTTGGCAAACGAAGGGTCAAAAGCTGCCCAAATTGCTCTTGAACTTGCAAACAATCCCAACAAATTTTTATCCACTGTCCAAATAGGAATTACATTGATCGGTATTTTAGCAGGAGCATTTGGAGGCGCCACTCTTGCAGAATCATTATCTATTTATTTAAGCGCCCTACCTTTGCTTGATCCTTACAGTGAGTTTTTGGGTGTAGGCATTGTTGTTATAGCTATAACTTATCTTTCTTTAGTTATTGGTGAGCTTGTTCCAAAACGGATAGCTTTGAATAATCCGGAAGGCATTGCCTTGTTTTTTTCAAGATTTATGAATATTTTAGCTTCAGTAATAAGCCCTTTTGTACGGGTTTTAAGCATTTCAAATAATTTAGTATTAAAAATTTTAAGGATTAAGCTCAAGAAACAAGCTTTAGTTTCAGAGGACGAAGTCAGAATGCTTATTGCGGAAGGAGCAAAAATAGGCATATTTGAAAGGGCGGAGAAAGATATTGTAGAAAGAACCCTGCTTTTGGATGATCAAGCATTAAGCACTCTTATGACTCCAAGAAATAAAATTGCCTGGCTTGATATTAATGATTCTCCTGAAAAAATCAGGGCTAAGATTTCTAAAATACCTCATTCCCATTACCCTGTCTGTAGAGGCTCTTTGGATGAAATAATAGGAATTGTCAGGACAGAAAATCTTTTAACTGATTTTTTAGCTAACGAAGAAATTAATCTTAAACAGGATTTACGCAAACCGCTTTTTGCACTAAGTACAATGACTGCTCTAAAAGTATTGGAAGTATTTAAGAAATCAGGAATACACATAGTTTTAGTGGTTAAAGACAAGAAAGTAGTGGGTTTGGTATCTTTAACTGATATTTTGGAGGCTATAGTTGGGGATATTTCAACAATTGATGAACAAGAAAACGAGTCCTAAAATTGGCATTTCGGTTTTGGTAATGAAACAGGGAAAAGTGCTTCTGGGAAAAAGAAGAAATACTCATGGAGCAGGGGAATATGCCTCACCAGGTGGTCACTTAGAGTTTAATGAATCCATTGAGGATGCCGCCAGAAGAGAATGTCGGGAAGAAGCAGGAATTGAGATCAAAAATATCAAATTTTTAAGATTTTCCAACATGAGAAAATATGGAAAGCACTACGGCGATATTGGTTTAACTGCAGAGTGGAAAAGCGGAGAAGTAAAAGTTTGCGAGCCTCAAAAAATGGAAAAATGGGATTGGTACAAACTTAATAATTTGCCCAAACCTCTCTTTGCAGCCCTGGATGATTCCTTCGAAGCCCTGAAAACCGGTAATAACTTTTTTGATGAGTAAACTATGATATCATTGATGGTATGATATTTTCCCCAAGAGCCTGGAGAAGAGTCAGACGAGAGAAAATTCTCCACTCCAAATTTTTACAGGTATACCAAGATAAGATTGAGCTTCCTTCGGGAGATATCATTGATGATTATACATTGGTGAAGAAACCAGACATAGTGATGATAGTCGCCACAACCAGGGATAAAAAGATTATTTTTATTTCTGAATATGAGCATGGTGCAGGTAAAAAACTGCTCACCTTTCCTTCGGGACATATTAAAAAAGGTGAGGATCCGGTGGATGCTGCAAGAAGAGAGCTACTTGAAGAGGTAGGATATGGTAAAGGAAATTTCAGCCTGTTAGGGAGTCTTTATGAGTACCCCAGTAAAGATTTACATCAGTTGGTGGTTGTTAGAGCAGAAAATGTGGAGTTTTCAGGAAATACAAAACATGAAATTACTGAAGACATCTGTACTAAAATAGTGCCTATAAATCAAATCAGAAGTTTGATAGATCAGAAGAAACTAAAAGTCAGTGCTGTTTTGGCGTCGCTAACTTTGTCCGGATTGCTGTAAATAAGCTTGAGCTTCAAAATAAATTTCAGGTGTGTCAACATTAAAATAGACAACCTCAGGAGCAACGAAGGCCGATAACTGACCAGCTTCACAAAGCGGATCTATTATTCCGCTCCATCCAGCACTGTAATTTGGATCAAAATGTTTGATCCCTGCTTTGTTAATTATCATTAACCCTCCATTTACTAATGCTATTTTCTCAGGGCAGGTTCTATAAGTTGGATTTTCTAAGTCGGTAGCTAGTACCAGCTGGTCAGTTTCTCGAGCAATTAATACTCGATGTCTATACAAATGATTTGAATAGACTGCCAATGTAGCTGCTAAGGTATGGGATCCTCTATGAAACTCTAGAAAAGCGCCTAGATTAAACTTATCCTGTATTTCATCAGTATTACAAACTACAAAAATATCTTTTTGAACAAGACTACTTGCTTCTTTTACAGCTTCCACAATTCCAGGTTGCGATTGAGTAGAGAAATGAATTTCTTGTCCTGGAAATTCCCTACTTATTACCCACTCTCTAACTTCTACTGCATGATCATCCAAAGCAAAGATCAATCGTCGTATATGTTGACAGACTAAATGATCCAGAGAGTATTGAATGAGAGGTTTTCCCGCTATTTCGTATATCGATTTAGGGGTATCACCTGTTAATTCCTTTAGCCTTAATCCTTGCCCTCCGCAAAGGAGGATTGCGTCGGCACTTTCAGACATTTCCGGCAAAAACATAGTATGTATTATATCATTCCTTACTTTTTTGTATCAACCTCATACAAAAATTTTCCCGCCCTTACTGGAAATTTTTACATAAGCTATAATTTATTTATGCAAAAATTTATAGTTATCTTGTTACTTATCCTGCTTGCTATTCCTGCTGTCAAAGCTTTATTTATTCCCGGTGGTTTTACCAGCCATGATCTGACCCATCATGTGATCAGGCAGATTTCCATGGATAAATTGCTGTCCGAAGGCCAATTTCCACCCCGTTGGTCAGGGGAGCTAAATAACGGTTACGGATACCCTGTATTTTTGTTTAATTATCCGCTTCCTGCCATGTTTGGTGAAGTATTTCACAAATCAGGTTTAGGCTATGTAGATTCTGTCAAAGCTGTGCTTTTATCTTCCATGTTAATTTCCGTGATAGGGATGTATATATTTTTATATGCTTTGTTACGCAGCAAGCTGGCTGCTTTTTTGGGAGCCATGTTTTATCTGTATGCGCCGCTTAGGTTTTTAAATGTTTATGTGTCAGCAGCAGTGGGGGGTGCTTTGGCTTTGGGGATAGTGCCGTTTGTGTTTTGGGCTATTTTAAGGGGTAAAACTGTCTTGGGATCGGTTTTTTTGGCTGCTTTGATCCTGTCTCATAATGTTACGGCTTTAATCTTTGCCCCTCTTATAATTTTGTTTGCCAGAAAGAATTTAAAAATAATTTTATTGGGTTTGGGGTTGTCTGCCTGGTTTTGGATGCCGGCTGTTTTAGAAAAGCAATATACCCGCTTTGATGAAGTTTTTGGTAATTTTTATCAGGATCAATTCCCCAGTCTGCAGCAGCTGATCCGTTCTCCCTGGGGTTATGGTCTGTCTCATCCGGCTCTGCCTGAACCCGGAGATATGTCATATCAGATAGGACTGGTGCATATAGGAGTAATTTTAGTTCTTCTTAGCAGAATAAAATCAGATCGATTGGTAGTTTTTGTTCTGGCAGTTTTTGCTTTAAGCATTTTTTTAATGCTGAAAATCAGTTTGCCATTGTGGGAAAATCTGCCATTTTTGAGCATGGTTCAATTTCCTTTAAGGTTTCAGGCCATTTCTATCTTTGCCGCCTCAATTGCAGCCGGGCTTTTGATCAAATATCTGCCATTTAAAAAGATATTATTTTTTAGCCTTTTATTTTTAGTTATTTATGCCAACAGGAATCACTGGCATATCAATCAGGTTTTTGATCCGGGAGAGGATTACTATCTTAATTTGAAGACTACCTCGACTACTTATGGCGAGCATTTGCCAAAATGGGGGAAAATTTATGATTCACCTTCACCGGGAAAGCTGGAATTTGTATCCGGCGGCAGCCAAATCCGGATGCTGGAAGATAAATCACACAGGGTTATGGCTGAAATTGAGTCTACCTCTGCTGCCACTTTAAGATTCAATCAAATCTATTTTCCCGGATGGGAGCTAAAAGTTGATAATAAAAGTTATAGTTTTGAACAGTTTGATATAGATGCAGGAAAGCATATCATTTTGGCAGAATTTAAAAATACTTTGGTTAGAAATTTGGCAGATGGAATAAGCTTGGCAACTGTGATAGTGTTTTTGTATGCAGGTTATAACAAAAGATTTGATAAATGGCAGAAGAGTGTTGCTTAGATATGATATTGATGTTGTTCTTCACCCCCTTGAGGATTTTAAACTTAAGGCAGGACTGGAAACCTTGAAACTGTGTTTGGAGAATGCTTCAAAAGTAATCTTGATGGGTCATCTGGGCAGGCCCGAAGGCAAACCAGTGGAGAGCTTAAGAGTGGCGCCGATTGTGGAGTGGTTTAAATCCCAGGGTTTTGAACCGGAGATTTTGGAGAATTTAAGATTTGATCCTCGTGAAGAATCCGGCGATTTAGACTATGCCAGAGAACTGGCTCAAATGGGGGATTTCTATATCAATGAAGCCTTTTCTTCTTACAGGCCTGCTGTTTCAACAACTGTTTTGCCCACTCTTTTGCCCCACGCGGCAGGATTGCATTTTGCCCAAGAAGTAGAAATACTAACACGGGTTAGAAACAACCCTAAAAAGCCTTTTGTGGCTATTATGGGAGGAGCTAAAGTGACAGATAAGCTGCCTGTGATAGAGGTATTGGCTAAAAAAGCCGATGCAGTTTTGGTAGGAGGGAAACTGGTTTCAGAAATCAGGGAGCAAAATATAATTTTGCCCAAAAATGTCATGGTGGGAAAATTAACAGAGGATAGTTTTGATATTGCGCCGGAAACCACCTCTTCGTGGAGCGGTTTAATTTCCCGGGCTGCCCAGATTGTCTGGAATGGGCCTTTGGGCAAATTTGAAGATCCTAAAAATGACCAATCAGCCAAAATTGCCCAATTGGTTTTGGACTCCGGAGCGGAAAGTATTGTAGGCGGTGGGGATACCATAGCTCTGCTTAGCCAATTAGACCTATTAGACCAATTTAGTTTTGTTTCAGTCGGCGGCGGAGCCATGCTGAAGTTTCTGGCAGATGGAACATTACCCACAATCGAAGCTCTTGAATGATCAAAATTTTACAATTTAATCTTCTTTTAACTGTTTTTTTAATTCCCATTATTACCCCATTCCAAAGTTATGGATATGAACTTTCTAGGATACTCTTTTTTATATTTTTAACCAGTTTGAGTGGATTTTTATGGCTATGGTTGGCACATCGGAAAAAAATCAAACTGCGCTGGAACAAAGTAAAGATTACCTCTTTGATATTTGTCATCATTTTACTTTTTACATCTCTTTTGGGCATTGATCCTGTATTTAGTTTATTAGGCAAAGAACCTTATTTTCAGGGATGGGTAATATACGTTTATTTATGGCTTTTTTCTGTCATGGTGGCAACAACCCCGATTGAACCCAAAAAGTGGATTATAGCTTTAAGTTTGTCATCAATAATTGTTTCTTTTGTGGCTATCAGGCAGTTTGTGGAAATTAATTTTTTGGGTCATTTCATTCCCGCTTATGCTGGAAGAGTGGTATCAACTTTTGGCCAGCCCAATTTCTACAGCGGATTTTTGCTTTTAACCTTGCCTTTTATACCCAGAAAAGGATGGTGGCCGGCAGTAATTGGTTTAAATATGGTTGCGATTTTTTTAAGCGAGAGCAGGGCGGCCATGATTATTTTACTGCTGATGGTTAGTTGGTGGTTCCTGGCAAAATTTAAAAATTACCCCAAAAAATTATTTATACCAATAATACTTTTGGTTCTGCTATTTTTTCCATTGGCACTGCAACCGTCTATACAAACCATTTTTCGACAGGAGCAGTCAAACCCGGAGAGCCGGTATTATATTTGGCCAGTGATGGGGAAAATAGCTAAAGAGAATTTTTTTAGGGGGATTGGGCTGGAAAATATTGATATAGCTTGGTCAAATTTTTTTGAAAAAATTAACTGGAATAGCAATAGAATATCAAGTGATTATAATCCCTTTTTTTATAATTTAAAAGATTTAGTTGTTGACCGCGCGCACATTTATTTTCTGGATGTGCTGCTTTTTTCCGGAATAATAGGATTATTGGGATACATAGGGTTAATTAGTATAGTGTTTATAAAAATGAAAAGCAAAATTTTGATTTCTTCTTTGCTAATTTATTTGGTTTGGTCGCAGTTCCAAAATCAGTCAATAGTTCATTTAATCTATTTTTGGCTACTGGTGGGATTAGTGGATGAAAGTAGCACTTGACAAAATAAAAGATAAAGTAACATACTTAATTTAATGTCCCAAAAAGGATTTGCCCATATTTTGTTACTTCTTCTGCTTCTTGCAGGATTAGCTGTAGGAGTTTATCTGGTCCAGCAAAAAACCAACCTGTTTCCCAAAGCTTCTGTATCTCAGCCCACAGGCCCTGAAACCAGTTTTACTTTGGTTGGTTCTAATGATTGCGCCATAGGCTTGATATGTGCTTTGGGGTTTAAAAGTGATCCTCAACCCGGCGAGGAATTTGAAGTTAAACTGTATGTTCGCTCGGACATTGATGAAGCTAATTTATTCCAGGCAAAAATTAAATTCCCTGTAAATTTAATAGAAGTGATTAAGATTAATGTTGAAGGTAGTTTTATTAATAATTGGGTAGAGAATTTTTATGATAATTTAACAGGGGAGATTTCTTTAGCAGGAGGAGTGCCTGCTCCCGGTTTTCAGACAAGACTTGGCGAGGAGAGTGCTTTAATGGCCACTATTGTTTTTAAGGCTAAAACTGGAGGTACGGGAACAGTTTTATTTAATGATGATTCACAAATTTTAAGAAACACTGATAATGAAAATATCTTAAAAATTAAAAGAGATTATGATATTTCCATAGGCACTAAACCTTCTCCAACTCCAACACCTGCGCCTGAATCCTACTCCCGTGTGTTTATTACCAGCACTGCTTATAATGGTAATTTAGGGGGGCTCTCTGGCGCAGATAGCAAATGTCAGGCACGGGCTGATGCGGCTAATCTGGGAGGGACATGGAAGGCTTGGTTATCAGATGATGTGTCTTCATCGGCCACAAGGCTTAATCATTCGAGCGTTCCTTATAAAACATTAGATGGTAAGGTCGTTGCTGATAATTGGGATGATTTAACTGATGGTTCTTTGCAGAATGCCATTTCTGTTACAGAGAATAATACTTTTTTTAAAAGCGAGAGTTGCGTTTGGACTCAGACTAAGGTTTCAGGGGCATTGATTGAATCAAAAAGTCAAAATTTAACCGGATGTAATGGTTTTACTGTTGCTGATAAGAATATTTCTTATTGTGGTGTAGACGGGTCTAAGGACAGCAATTGGACTCAAGGTAGTCTTGAAAGCTGTAACATAGAACACCCCATTTATTGTTTTGAACAAACAGCAGTTTCTGCCCCCCCCACACCTACGCCAACTCCAACTTCAACACCAACATCACCTCCCGGTCAAAAAGGTGACGGGAATAAAGATAACAAAATAAATCTAATTGATATGTCTGTGCTTTTGACTGATTTTAATAAAGAGCAAGGGTACAGAGAACCAATAGATATGAATGATGATAAAAAGATCAATACTTTTGATTTTTCCCTTCACAGGAAGCTGCTTCTGGAGCTAGGAGTCATTAAGTAGTAGTTTTACTTGACTTATAGTACTTAGACTGGTAAAATATTCTCCATGTCAAATACTGAAGGTGTGTTAGGAATTTTAGGAGTTGATATTGGTGAAAAATATTCCTCCAGAGAAAGGGTTGTAGCAGCTTTGCAAGCACAAGGTGTTGGCATTCATCCAACTACAGTTTCCAGATTGAGAACGGGAGGTACAAATGGGGTTATCATAGAGGACAGATTAAATTGCGCCAAGGTTCTAGAAGAAGATTCCGCACGAGCAAAAAACAATTTTTTTCTTGTGCTTACAGCTTTTGGTTTAGCTGAAAGAACACGAGGTATGCAAAGAGATAAACATAGGTTTAATTCGGCAGGTTATACCGAACTGGTATCAATAGCCTTGGGACGAACCCCCCAAGTTGTTAGACGCTGCATTCGAGCAATGAGATCGGATTTAGTTTACGAAAGTTTATGTTCACCAGATATTAATCTTATTCAAATATTTTGTGGTGCGGTAGACACATACCTGACAGATTTTCCCAACATTGCTTCGAGTTTGCGTCCAAGGACAATTATTGCTATTGATAGTGGTTGGGATCATCAAAACATGGTAGATTTTTACAGAAACCTCTACCAACATTCAGGAAAAAGAAATATTGGTCTTTGGACCTCGTATGAAATGAAGGTATTACACGATTTTTACGCAGGAAGAATTGACACAAGTGAACATTTAACCCATCTGGATAGAGAAATTCTTGAATCCCATGTTGCAGGGGAGAGGCCAGATGCTTTAATTGGGCGGATTAAAGAGCAAACTGGAATACCTGTTGATAGTGGTGTAATTATTCAGCACAGAAATTTATTGGTATATGGTAGACCTACTCCCAGGATATTACTTTTGAGGACTTGACTTATAGTTTAAAGTGTGATATAGTTATTTTTAATATGGAAAGAATAGCTGGATTAAATACTGGTTCTGAAATATCAGGCCAAAGAGAAACTGCTCATCAAAAAGGTGGTAGGATGCGTTGGTTGAGAAATTCAATGCTTGCGGTAGGTTCATTGTTACTTGCTGCTTGTGAAGTGTCGGCTCCAGTTGAAGTGCCACGAGTAGAGGATTCTCAAGCTGATACCAATAGGTCATATCCAGAACTATTAACATTAAGCAATTTTAATCCTGGCCTAGGTTTTACAGCAGAAGCTTGGATTAAACCCTCAAAACCTGTTTTTACTGGTTATATTGTTTCTAAAATGGGTTCAACCCAAAATGGGTTTAGCTTATTTGCTCATAGTTTTCCATCAGAACAAAATCCGAAAGAATTTGTTGTTAATTATGAGTTTGGTGTTGTTAATAGGGGTAACGATTGTGCCTATCACCGTATTACTCAACAAAGACGTTTGCCTGAATTAGAAGTAATCTCATGGCAGCATGTTGCCGGTGAAATTCATCCAAACGGCACACTAGATATTTTTGTGAATGGTGAAAGATCTACTACTAATTGGAATTCAATTACCGGTGTATGTCCAAGGGATTTACCGATTAACATTGGCGCAAGGCAATTGACCGATGGGGCAGATGGTATTTTTGACGGTTTAATTGATCTGAGATTGTCGGATACAGCGCGATATTTAGATAATTTTTCTATTTCCAGAAGTCCCTTCTTAAGGGATTCAAATACAGTAGCTTTATATATCGTTAATGGATCCTAATTAACTTAATATATTAATTTCCTCTTGAGATTCCTTAAAATTAGCATATTTCAGGGACTGAAACTCCTTAAAATTTGACAATTTTGTGGAGTTGTGTTATCTTTAGTTTATGTTTAAAAGAGCCTATGAGCATCTGGAAAAATATCTTGGATCAAACAAAGTACTGATTATTTATGGTCCCAGAAGGGTAGGTAAAACCGTACTCCTGCAGAATTTTTTATCCAAAACCGGTTTAAAATATAAACTTGACAGCGGGGATGACCTGTCTATTCAAGAACTTTTTAACTCTCAAAGTATTGAGAAAATTACCAGATACGCCGAAGGATATCAGCTTATTGCTATTGACGAAGCTCAAAGAGTGCCCAATATCGGACTGGGTTTAAAAATTCTGGTAGATAATGTGCCGGGGGTGAAAGTTATAGTGACTGGCTCTGCCTCTTTTGAACTTTCTAATAAAATTGGAGAACCCCTAACAGGCAGGAACATAACACTAATTTTATACCCAATGGCTCAATTGGAACTCTTGTACCACTTTAATAAATCCGAACTGGAAGCCAAAAAAGAGGAATTTTTGATTTTTGGCAGCTACCCGGAAGTATTAAACTTGCCTACGGAGGGGAAAAAAACAGCCTACTTAAAAGAAATTGTTAATTCTTACCTCTTAAAAGACATTTTAGCTTTGGAGCAAGTTAAAGCCCCTAAGTTGCTACTGGATTTATTGCGGCTTTTGGCTTTCCAGGTAGGGTCTGAAGTGTCTTTATCGGAGTTGAGTTCCAGTTTGGGTATTGATGTTAAAACAGTTGCCCGCTATCTTGATTTACTGGAGAAAGGATTTGTCCTCTTAAATATCAGGGGTTTTAGTAGAAATTTACGTAAAGAGGTTAATAAAAAGAGCAAATATTATTTTTGGGATAATGGCGTAAGGAACGCCGTGATACTAAACTTTAATGATTTGAATATGCGTGATGATGTGGGAAAATTATGGGAAAATTTTTTGGCAGTGGAGCGGCTCAAAAAGCAGTCGTATAAAAAAATTTTTGCCACTAATTATTTTTGGAGGACTTGGGATCAGAAAGAAGTCGATTGGGTGGAGGAAAGAGGTGGTAAGTTGTATGGTTATGAGTTTAAATATGCCAAAGGCAAGATCAAAATGCCAAAAGATTTCCTTAATGCTTATCAGGGGTCAAAGTTTCAAGTTATAAGTAGCGATAATTATTTGGAATTTATTACTTGATATATTAAGTACCTATTGATACATTCAGTTTACATGAATGTATCTTGCAAAATTTAAGTTGACTTAAAAGGCAATTCGGATTAAAGTAAATTATGGCTAGAAAATACAATCAAGCAGGATTTGCTCCTATTGTAATTATTTTAATTCTAGGTTTAATTGGGGGATCAGTATTTGTGGCTATCCGAAACAATGTGCCTACCCAAGTTGCTTCTTCACCAACCCCAACAGTCTCATCTACTCCTACTTCCAGTAGCACACCTTCAGCAAAACCTTCTGTACCTCCTGCAGCAAAGCCATCTTCCACGCCATCCCCAAGTCCCACTTCTACAGCCTCAACTCCTACACCCGAGGTTACCACTATACCATCTCAATCTCCATCACAATCCCCATCCCTATCTCCAACTCCAAGCCCAAGCCCAAGCCCAAGCCCAAGCCCAAGCCCAAGCCCAAGCCCAAGCCCAAGCCCAAGCCCAAGCCCAAGCCCAAGCCCAAGCCCAAGCAAAAAGACTTATACTTGGAGCGGAACTAATGTTAATGCTACAGTTAGCTGCTACATAGGAGAGACAACTTTTGATGTATCAATATCCGGTGATGTGCCGTCACCAACAGGGGACAATGGAATTTGGACTACTCTAACAGGGGATGGAAAAACTACCATTATTTCTTATCAGGGACAAGCATCAACTCCTCATATAGCCATGAGTTACGATGATCAAGTTGGAGCCATCAGGTCGGGCGGGCCAACAACACTTAAAGCCTCTAACACTACAACATATGGTTATGAATTAAATGTTTATTATGCTCCCTATACAGACGGTATGCCGTCTCTTTCTAACTCAATTGGCAATGTCTCTTTTGCCATAGATTCTTAAGTTCTAAAACGAAGTGCAGCACTTCAGGTAAAATCTAGTACCTGAAGGAGGTGTATTAGTTTGGATAATTACAAGCATTTAAGCTTGGAAGAAAGAGAAAAGCTGTATGCTTTAAAAAGCCAGGGGATATCTTTAAGGGAGATTGGCAGGATTTTAGGCAGATCAGATGCCACCATTGGCAGAGAGTTAAAAAGAAACAAGACAGGATTGGGTAAAAGGTCAAATGAATACCTGATTTTTAGGTATGTTCCCTGCAAGGCCCATGCAAAAGCTTTAAAAAGAGGGATTAAACAAAGGACAAAAGCCCCTTTAAAGGAGACCTTGATTTGGTTATATGCCAGGGAGCATTTAAGGGAACCCTTTAAATGGACTCCTGAACAAATTAGTGGGAGGTTACCTAAAATACATCCTGGTAAAAGTATTTGTACTGAGGCAATTTACCAGTATATCTATTCAAAACAAGGCAAGAGATACAAACTCTGGAAATTATTACCCCATGCCAGGAAGATTAGGATGAAAAAGGGAGGCAGAAGAATCCAGAGAGCCTCAAAAATACCTAATGCTGCCTCAATTGAGCAAAGGCCGGAGGCAGTTAGCTTAAGGACAGGAGTTGGCCACTGGGAGACAGACAATGTCATTGGCAAACAAGCAGACAAAACTGCCCTGTCTGTAACAGTGGAGAGGTTAACCAGGTTAACATTACTTTCCCTTACCAGTAGGTCTGCTGATTCAAAAGCCAAAAGTTTAATCAAAAGATTAACAGAGTTTCCGGATATTGCCAGAGGTACTTTGACAGCTGACAATGGGGCAGAAAATACCAACCATCAGGAAATTGCCCGCAAGTTAGGAATTGCTGTATTCTTCTGTCACCCATATGCATCCTGGGAAAAAGGGACTGTTGAAAATACCAATGGCAGGATCAGAAGGTATATCCCCAAAGGGGTAAGTCTGGATAATTTAACAAAGAATCAGATTAAAGAGTTGGAGTACAGATTAAATTCAACCCCCAGGAAATGTTTGGGATACTTGACACCATATGAGAGAATGATGGAGGTACTTACCTGATTAACTGCTGCACTTCCACCTAGAATTAAGGATTGCAGTAAATAACCTACCACTTGACTTATAGTCTAAAGTGTGATATAGTTATTTTTAATATGGAAAGAAAAGTTGGATCAGAAGCAAGAGTTGAACCTAGTAGAAAAACTGCCCATCCAAGAGGCAGGGGAAGGTTAGTGGGAGTACTGGGTATAGTTGCAGGTTTAGCTATAGCTTGTGTTGGTTCTCAAGCAGTTGAAGTACTTTCAGTGCCGGTAACTTTTGGTCCTAGACTAGACGAGGTTAGCCCAGACTTATCAGCTACTTTCAGGCGTAGGTATGCAGTAAATGGAGCGGTTTATGGAGCAGACGCGGAATTTCAAACTACTTGCCCGGAAGGAACAACTAGTTTTCAGATGCAAAATATTGGTATGTTTATAGATTTTAACAAAGAACATTATCCTGGTCCTACTATAGTCGGCGGGAGAATGACCGACGGAAAGGGTGAGGGAAGACGGCTTTGGGTGCTTGCTGATTTTACACCAGAAGGGGTTCATGAAGGTGTTCAAAGACTAGACTGTTTTAGGGCTAAAGGCGATGGTAATAATGAATTAGTTGAGACAAAATTTGGCATATACAGAATTGTTATTGAAAATTAACCTGATATATTAAATCCCTCTTGAGATTCCTTAAAATTAGCCTATTTCAGGGATTGAAACTCCTTAAAATCGTACAGTTGACTGTTTAAGCTGGAAAATATACAATGCTATTATTATGCCTCAAGTAGTTGCTATTGATGCCGGAACTGTCAAAAATATTCTATCCACCTTGCGTGAGCTCAAGGAACAACTAACCAGTCTAAATGAAAGATTAGAGGGTGAGCCTCCTTATGGTTCTGAAGCCTGGTGGGAATGGTCTGATAAAAAGGCTAAAGAAGATATTAAATCAGGCAGATATACTAAAATCCACGATAAAAAAGAGCTACATCATTTTTTAAACTCATTAAAAACAGCTTCATGATTTTAAAATTTGCCAAATCCGCTGAAAAAAATTACAGGAAACTTTCTCTAAATATTCAGAAAAAAGCAGATAAACAATTTGAATTACTCCTTACAAATTACCGTCATCCGTCTTTGCGTTCGAGAAAAATGGGTAAAGGAGATGTATTTGAAGCCAGAATTGATAGGCACTATAGATTTACTCTTCAGGTTTTGGAAGGTGAAATGTATATTTTAACAATCGGTCCACACGATGAGGGATTGGGAAAGAAATAAGTCTTGCAATTTTTTCTCCAGTCATTTATCTTTAAGATATGCTAAAAGTTACCATAAATGGTTTTGGGCGGATTGGACGGTCTGCTTTTAAGGTGGCTGTTGATAAATTTTCCTCTGAAATTGAGATAGTAGGAATTAATGATTTGACAGATGCCAAAACTTTAGCCCATCTTCTTAAATACGACACAGCATATGGAATTTGGAACCATGATATTTCAAGTGATGAAAAACATATCTTAGTAGATCAAAAACCCTATTTAGTATTACAGGAAAAAGAACCTCTTAAGCTTCCCTGGAAAGATTTGGGAGTTGATGTAGTCATAGAATCAACAGGCAGGTTTACAGATACAGAAGGAGCAGGATTGCATTTACAAGCCGGCGCCAAAAAAGTAGTTATTTCCGCGCCATCCAAGGGTAGCGGGATCCCAACTTTGGTTTTAGGAGTGAATACAGATAAATATCAAGGCGAAACAATTATTAATAATGCTTCTTGTACTACCAACTGTATTTCTCCGGTAGTAGCGGTAATGAATAATAAGTTCGGCATTTTAAAAGCTGCTATGACTACCATCCATGCTTACACTCATGACCAAAATTTGCAGGATGGGCCACATAAAGATTTAAGAAGGGCCAGGGCTGCCGCTGCCAACATGGTGCCTACTTCAACCGGAGCAGCCAAAGCTACAACCGAGGCAATACCTGCTTTAAAGGGGTTGTTTGACGGGGTGGCTATCAGGGTACCGGTTATTGTTGGTTCAATTTCCGATATTACCTTTCTCCTCAAGAAAAAAGTGACTGTGGAAGAAGTAAATGATGCTTTAAAACAGGCAGCAGAGGGAGAATTAAAAAATATTATGGCTGTTACTGATGAACCAATAGTTTCCTCTGATATTGTGGGAAGGAGCGAGAGTGCCATTGTTGATTTGGGATTAACCCAAGTAGTGGACGGGGATTTAGTTAAAGTCTTTGCCTGGTATGATAATGAATTTGGGTATTCAAATAGGTTAGTGGAACAGGTTATAAATATAGGGAAGCTTTAAAAAGTTATTTTGTATATATACCTACATTATTATAATGAAACAAGTGTTATAATGGAAATACGGTATAAATGTGGTATAGTAAAAATGCCCTATTGACAAGGTATTAAAAACTTGTCTAATATGGAATAGTGTTAAAAAAATTAATGAAACTGTCCAATAGCCAATCATCTAAAAAGGCTTCTTTTTCTCTTAAGGTTTTCCTTGCAGTTTTCATTTCCTTAAATTTATTGTTAACTCCTATTGCACTGGGCGTTTTTGTGGGGCAGCAAAATGTAGTTGGTAGAGCGGCAGGATTTGTTTCCGGAGCAGTGGCACCGGCAGTACAAGCCCAAGGCAGTCAAAAAGCCACACCTAAACCGGCTGCCAAAAAACAACAACAGCCAAATTTCCTGCAACAGCTATGGAATTTTATAACAGCACCTTTTAAGGCACTTTTTGGTGGTGCTTCTACTCCAAAAGCCACCCCGAAACCAAAAGTAGCAGCACAAACAACTCCGGCGCAGTCTCCGGCTGCTGTTCCTACTACCGAGGGGACTTTGACTCAAACGCCATCATCAACTGCCTCCAATGTTCAAAGTTCAACAGGTAGTGCTCCCGTAGTTGTGAAATCGTTGCCAAAAGGTGTTACCTACATTGATTTAATAGGCAAGACCATAATTGATTCAAACGGGAAGATTTATCCAAGCAATGCCGGTCTGGCTCTTTCCAGTAAGCCTTCATTGGGAACCTACACCAATAAATTCTATGGTTTGTTTGTGCGGGATTTTGAAGTTTCAGCAGACGGTGATGTGATAGCCCGGGGTAAAGTCACTTTGGGGGACGAGAATACCGACAAGATTGATTTTATGGGAAGGTCAATTTCGGATCTTGTGCCTTCCAGTAATGATCAAGTGAGTTTGGGTAAATCAGGCTATGCTTGGCTGGCGGCTTTTATAACCACCCTTAACAGCTCTACTGTCAACACAGGTGTTCTGAACTTGGGTGACGGTTCTGCTTCGGCTCCTGCGCTTACATTTACCAATGATACCAATTCAGGATTGTGGAGGATTGGGGCAGATCAAATTGCCCTGACTACTGCAGGATCAGCCACTTCAGGCATTACCATTAATGCCAGCGGTAATTTGGGTGTGGGTACAACTACTCCCAATTCCAAGTTGTCTGTTATTGGCGGAGGAGCTTTTGGTAGCGGGTTTGGGTCAATGACTGCCCCAACTAATGGTCTATTAGTAGAAGGATCAGTTGGTATTGGCATCTCTGTTCCATCCCAAACCTTCCAGATAGGCACAGGCAGCACTGCTTTAGTATTTACTTCCGGAGGAAACTTGGGTATTGGTACAACTTCTCCAAATTATGACTTGGAAGTTATCACCACAGCTAGGATTAGAGGATCTGTTGGTAATGTAGGGTTGGTAGTAGCAGGGAATGGTAATGTGGGTATTGGTACAACCGCTCCCTCTGCTTCTTTGCAAAATACAGGCAATACTGTTCTTGGTTATTCCGGTTCCACATACGGCCCTGCATCAGGCTTGGCAGTATCAGGTAATGTAGGAGTAGGCATTACAACAGCCAATTCTGCCTTAACAGTTAATGGTGGAGCTGTTATTGGTACCAGCTACAACCTGCTTGCTCCAACCAATGGATTGTTAGTCCAAGGTTTGGTTGGTATTGGTAATACTGCCCCGGGTAACACCCTGGCTGTTAATGGAGGATTAAACCTGGGTACATTCGGATCAGTTACAGGTCCTACTAACGGCTTGGCTGTATCAGGTAATATTGGAGTTGGTGTTAGCACAGTTAATTCCAATTTGGCCGTAGCCGGTAATGGAGTCTTTGGCGCAGGGTTTGCCGGAATGGCAGCCACCACCAATGGATTATTAATTGAAGGCAGTGTTGGTATTGGCATTTCTGTCCCTTCCCAAC
>Ga0209211_10003424_pt1 | contig 25873 bp, 23 predicted proteins | sample RifGroA2_FD_183992 | JGI IMG/M metagenome (GOLD analysis project Ga0209211, IMG submission 183992) | Groundwater microbial communities from Rifle, Colorado, USA - Groundwater A2 (SPAdes) (version 2) | ecosystem: Environmental > Aquatic > Deep subsurface > Groundwater | place: Rifle, Colorado...
GAACAAATGGAAAAATTTTTAGAGCAATCGTGATAACTTTGCCGCATTACTCCCGCTTTTCTCCATCAATCGCTCTAAAAATTTTTCCATTTGTTCCACGAGTTCAAAAAGTGTTTCCGATTTCTATTTTTTCGCCTAAACATCGGTTTGATGGACAACACTATTGGGAAATAGGAAAGCGCGAAACTCCAATTTCTAAAGTAAGACAATTGCTTTCCGGAGTTAAAGATTTCAGATTGGCAAGAGATTATTTAATTGAGGAAAATCCGTTTCATCACGTATTTGTTCTAGCGAAAACTTAATAAGGAGACTCCTTGACGTACGTCAAGGAGTCTCCTTAACATTAACAATGAATGCGAATAAGCGAATTGAATCGGGGATATCGATTAGAGAAAGTCAGGTAAAAAAGTGGCTTATTCAGCGTGGATTTAGGGGGGAATATTTATTGGTGAGCACGAAGTCGGAGTCGGTCTATTACAATAAATTGCAAACGTTATCTCCAGAAACAAGGTTGATAGTTGATTTATACACCCCGATTTTATTGGAGAAAGAGTTGACGCTGTCAAAATGGAAACCGCTAGACTGGCTAACTCGATTACGGAATAAGGAAATGGTGAGAAAATTTCTACGGCGGGGCAATCACTTCTTGGTTGCTAATCATCGTCAACGTGAGTATTGGGTAAAAATGTCGAAGCAGTTGGGCGTTTCGGTAAATAGTCAGAGAATTTCTGTATTCCCTACCGGAAGCTCATTAATCATTAATCATCAACCATTAACCATTCACAATCGTCGTGTCGTGCTGTGGTTTGGCGGCATTTACCCCTGGATGGATCCGCTGCCGTTGATTGAAGCGTTTGGGAAAATAGCTCCGAAGTTTCCCGACTGGAAGTTGAGATTTTTAGGGGGTTGGCATCCGGAAACCGGATATAAAGGAATTTATAGGAAATTAGAGGAATTGGCCAGGCAAAAAATTCCAAAACACCAGTTGGAATTTGTCCCTTGGCAGGTGGAAAGAAACTTGAGTAAATATTTTAAGGACGCGGCTTTCGCAGTTCATTTAGCAAAACCGACCTGTGAAGATTACTACGCGCATAGAGTTAGACTTTTGACGCTTTTTTCTGCCGGAATTCCGGTGTTAACTTCGGGTCGGGATATTATTAGCGAGTTGGCAGTTAGATTGGGAGCGGCGGCAAGAACTGAATTGGATAGAGATAACGTTGAGAAAGATTTAATTAGTTTAATCAATTCTGTTAAACAATTGGATAAGATGAGAAAAATTGGATTAAAAATAGAGCAAACATTTCTAAAACAGGAAACAGATATAAGGTTAGATGATTTGAATCATTTAATCTCGCCATGAATGACGAGGTTGTTGAGTCACGATGGTTATCGAGGCTGGCGATGATAAAAATCGTATCTGAAGTTTGGACAAATTATACATTCTCATATTCTTAAGAATTTGAGAATGATGGATGTAGTAGTGATTAATGATTTAGTGATGAAAAACAAACATTACGTACATAAACTGTTATATGATGGGGAACGCTATATTCCCGGTCAAACTGCAGATAATGTTCGAAGAGACCACGAAAAACGGTATCAGCACGTACGAAAATTTGTGAAAGGACAACGGGTTTTAGATGTGGCTTGCGGCAGTGGATTTGGAATTAAAATATTGTCTTTTGTTTCGCGGTTTATCGTAGGGGTAGATTATGCCTTCGAGGCTGTCAGTTTTGCGCGTCAAGAGCACTTAAATCCTGATGACGGTGTGGTTCAAGCAAGCGCAACCGGGCTTCCGTTTGTTGATCGGTCATTTGATACAGTCGTGTCTTTTGAAACTATTGAGCACTTGCGGAGTCCGGTAAAATTTTTAAGAGAGATAAAACGTGTTTTGGTTCCGGGAGGTAAATTGTATATTTCAACTCCTGTCAAGAAAAGTGACAAACTCGACCGTTATCATTTCCATGAATATACGATTGCCGAATTTACCAAACTTTTATCTCGTTTTTTCCAGGTGGAGAAGATTGAGGGACAGCGGTTTATGTTTGCGCCGTTTTTCTGGCTGTTTTCTTTTGAGTTTGTTAATAATCTCAAGAAAATCTCTGTGGTTAAAAATTTATATAGGAGGTGCTACGGTAAAGACGAAATTAAACCACTGACTTTAATTAGTTGGTTTGCTCCGAATTTTGTGATTGTAACCTGTAAAAATGAAAAGTAATCGTTTTCTGATTTTAGTTTTTATTGGTGTCGGTTTGCTGTTCGGATTGCCGCATCTAGTAATTCCTCGTTTACTTGGTGGAGTTAGTTACGATCCCCTGGGAGGGGGAGAGGGCGAGCAATCGGCGATTATTACGGAAGAGGTTTACACCTATGTCCCTGAGGCACAAGAGATTCTGGAAGGAAAATTTCCAATCAGGGACACACAACTAGTTGATTATAAAAAAACTCCGTCACCGTTTATCGGGGAAACTTTTCCGGCGTTATTGACGGCGTCGCTGTCAAGACTCACCGGTTCCGTGGAACGAGCATTTATGATTTCCGATTTTCTGTTTCCGTCCATCAGTGTGTTTCTCGTCTATCTGCTTTGTCGGAAACTCACAGTATCAAAGAAGCTTTCGACCGTTGCGGCAGTCGCTTCGATTGTCGCGACTGACGTCATTGCTCTCGTCCCGTATCCAAAACCACTATGGGATTTCTTTGTCAACCTCAAGGGAAGAGACGATTTCCTGTTCTTTTCCCGTAATTTTCACCCCCAATTGTCGTTTCCGTTGTTTGTTTTTGCGCTCTTGGTTTTAATCGAAGCATTGCGTTTTCCAAGGCACTGGAAAACAATTACCGCCGGGGTGTTAGTCGGGCTTCAGTTTTACACCTATTTTTTTAGCTGGACGGCGATGATCGGGACGTTCGGAATCCTTGCCCTATGGGCGATCGGAACCAAGGATAAAGAAAGCTTTAAGCGTTTACTAATGATAGTTGGCGTCGCGTTGGTAATCGGGATTCCATACGGTATTGAAATGCAGAAGTTTAGACTTTCTCCTTTTTACCAAGATTTTTTTCTTAAAAACACATTTTCACCCCGGACATTTCTGCCGATAACCATGCGTTACATTTTGCTTTTGATTGTTACTGGGAAAGTTTTTTCGTTGGATAAGCGCCGTAATATACCCATTAGTCTGATTGTTGTTTTGTCAACCTTGGTGTCAACGATGTTGTTGCCGGAGATTGCCAGCTTATTTTTTCATCGGGATCCGGAAGCGAAACATTGGATTCGTCGGCTCCTTATGCCGCTGTCTTTCCCACTCGCGGCGTATTCCGTGACTCAACTGTACGGGCGTCAGCAAATTTTCCGTCTGTCTCGAAGATTGACTGTTGTCATATGCATCGCAGTTTTTTTTGTCATTGCGCAATTTGGATTTCGGATTCAGGTATCGGCGAGCCAACGGTATTTTCTTTCGTTCCATCGTCCCGCGGAAAAACAGCAGCTCTTTGATTGGATTAACCTCACTCTTCCCAAAGATACCGTTGCCGGGACAATTAGCTCTCGTCTAATCGCCGAGATACCGGCATTGACGATCGCCAATAATGCCATACCCATTACCACGAGGAGTGTGGCAACAACAGAGGAATCGCTCAATCGATTTTTGACGGTGGCCGCGTTATATCGGCTCTCTCCGGACATCGTGTCGTATCTGTTATGGTCACAGCCTATATCCCAGAATGATCCGGAACGCGTCCGGATGTTGTCCCGTCTCTATCCGGACTTTCAGGGATCATGGATTTCCAGGACGCTGTATTTTACCGCCGTGGAGAATGGACAGATATTTTCGCTTTCGCCGGCAAGAAGAGAAGAAATTGTCAATTTGTATCGAAACCAATTCGTTGATCGCGTTGATGTCGAGAATGTTCCATACCGATTAGATTATTTCATTGTCGGGTCGACGGAGAAAAATTTAATCGGCTATGATAGTCTTTCAGGGCGGTTCCCGAAAGTATTTCATAATGAATTATTTACCGTTTATGACGCAAGGAGTGGAAATTAAGACAACGAAACTTTCGATAAAGAACATTCTGCTCGTCTTTGGCGTATTGCTTTTGGCGTGGAGCATTTTCATTCCAGTTTTTGAAGGGCCGGACGAGTCTGGGCATTACTGCCACGCAGAGTACATTGCAAAAAAGAGAAAACTTCCTAATTTTCTTATCCAGGACGGGTGTTTTTTGGCGTATCCTCCGGGATATTACGCGTTGGTGGCGCCGATAATTGCGCTCCGGCCGGCGGCAAAGTTTGACGATGTCCAGATTCAGCCGAATCCGGAATATATTTCCAATCGGAAGGGGAAAGATGTCTTTTCCAAATATATTCACCCGCGGTCGGAGTTGGTTTTCAAGTGGAATCCTTTGCTGCAAACTGTGCATCTGGTCAGGTTACTGTCGGCAGCGATGGGACTGGGAATAATATTTTTGACGATTAAGGCGGCAAGACTGGTAACTAAATTCCGGTGGCTGCCTTATGCCAGTGTTATGTTGTTTTTCAACCCGATGTTTTTGCATACGTTTTCGCTGGTAACCAACGCGACCTTGGTGTCGTTTTTGGCGGCGGTGTTTATCTATTTACACTTGAAGCAGGAAGCAGATAACTATTCGGGGAGATTAGCGTTCCTGCAGGGAATTGTTTTGGGGTTAGGGGTGATTACTAAGATTAATATGCTTAGTTTGTTGTTGGGGTACGTGGTGGTGGTAGTTACTTCAGGACAAAAGCTCAAGAGGAAAATCCGCCATGGACTGATAATAGGGTTAGGATTTATCGTCAGTGCGGGTTGGTATATTTGGCGGACGCTGCGGCTATATGGTGAGCCGTTTGAAATAAATATCGCTTCATCGTTTCGCGGCGCGTCGATGACCAGAATGCAAGAGATGGGGATTATTAACTACTGGAGTAGTTTTCCGGATACGCTATTTCAGACATTTTGGTCCGGGTACGGATTGAACAAAGTATGGCTGCCTGATATGGCGGTTGTCGGTTTATTGATACCGACGCTTTTTGCGCTCTGGGGATTTTTCTCCTCTTACCGAAAACTTCCGAGACTAGCAAAGGTCGCATGGTACTATGTAGCTGCAGTATTGGTAGGGCATATCTTGATTAACATAAAGACCGAGGCATTTAATGCAAAAGATATTTTTACCGCTTATTTGCCCTTATCACTGATGGTGAGTTTTGGAGCGAAAAATTTTGTCGCCAAGACAAGAGACAACGGCTTCTTAACCCGAAAAAAATTCCTGATTATTTTTGGATTATCCATGATATTCTATGCCAAATTTGAAATAGTCAGGTTGGCGAAACTGATGTTGACGGACATAGGATTGACGGGTGGTTTTACGGCGGAGTCGGTATCACTTCCTACGGTTCTATTAAGTTTTATGGGTAAGGGGGTCGTTATTTGTGGATTGATACTGATAATTCGACATTTTGGGAGAGTTTACCGAAAAGACGGGGTTAGATGGAAAATGGCAGCGGGAGTGTTGGCGATTATAAATGTGTTGGTGCTGGGTTGGACGTCGTACCTTCTCTATTCAGAATTTTTATGATCCTTCGCGATGCGTGGCCGTCGATTTCCCCGCAATACTCTGAAACAAATTCGTCCTGTCGCCGCGATAGTTGAGCCGGATGTTCAAGAAGCGATTTGATGGCAGGAATTAATTCAGAAATTCTATATACTCCTAGCGCCGCGCCGCTGGTGGCAAAATTCCGGATGTTTTTAAGGGAATGCGTGTTTAAATAGATCAATGGTTTTCGCAGCAGGATGGCTTCGACGGCGGCTGAAGTTATTTGAGTGATAACGATGTCGGTCTCAAGCAGTTCTTTCCGCAGGGGGGTATCGTTTCTTTCGACAATCTGGAACGGAAATCTTTGATGAAAATGATGGAGAAGGGCAGGATGTTGGGGATGATTTCGGAGAATTATTGAAATGGGCTGTTGGTATTTTTTTAACTCCAGCAATGCTTCCAAAACAATTTTTCTGTTCTCTCCTTGAAAGCGCAAATGCTCCTGGCAAAGAAGGAAGAGTATTTTAAGCGGCGAATGGAATGAGGAGGATTTGGGGTTTGGAAGAGAATAATATTCATCCATGACCGGATTCCCGGTGACCACGATGTCAGCGTTGCCGGGGAACTTGTGGAACATCGTCGCAAGTTTTTGACTTGGGATGAAAAGAGTCGATTCTATTCCGGATCTCTCCTCAATAATATCGATATCGTCTGTTATTTGGTGATGGATAATGACCGCGTCTTTGATATGAGCTTCTTGTGAAGCCGAAAGAAGCGTCCGATTATAGTTGTCGATGCCGTTTGACGCGATAACAACTGCGGGAGAAATACTCCGGATTACGTTCTCAAACGCAAACTTGTTCAGTTTTCCTTGCGGGATAAGAATTGACCTCCAATATGAAAAGGCGGAGCGGCATCGCTCGCAAATTTTCAGTTCAAGAGAGGAAAGCACCATCTGTGCCGATATGGGAATTGAGATAAGTTGAGAAGTAACGAGCGCTAGAATTTGTTTCCAAACCAAGAGCAAATACATCGGAAGAGAGATGAATTGATAAATGTTTGCGAACGCGACACGGTGATGAAGTGATTTTCTTATTTGCGGATTCGCTTTCCCAAGGACAATGACGTGCCATTTCTTTGCTGCCTGATTGATGAAATTTTTGAGATTGGAAAGATGATAATCGCTTGCGGAAATAATAAGCCTTTGACCGTGAGGTGATGTTGTCTCAGATTGGCGGAGACGTGATTTATATAGGTGTAACACGTCAGAGATCAGTTGCCACAGAAATGATTGAGTAAGAGACCCGGCTTGTCGGTTACTTTCCAGGATGACAAGTCGCATCTGGTGTAATTTCGCGTAGGCAATAATGGCTTGCGGGAGCAGGTCAAACGTTTCCGCGTGATACTTTCGGTACAGCGATTCGTTGATGATGTCGCTGACATAAATAGCTGAAGGCCGATGTTTTTTTATGATCGTGGAAGCGAGGTAACTGCTCCGGAGAACTTCAAGAAAAAAATTTCTGACAGAGGCATAGATCGTCTGATCGAATTGCAATGCGATCCTGTTAGCCTTGTCGTAGTGTTCCATGGTGACGGAGAGCGGAGGATATGTTTTAATTTCTTGATACGGTATTTTTTCTTTGTCCAAAGCGTCATACGTATCCAATCCGGATGCGAAGACGGTAACATTCTCACCCTTCTCTCTTTTGGCAAGGAAAGCGGAGACATCGGAAGCATTGAATAATAAGGCAACAGATGTCGGCATATGGATGGAGTGAGTATAATTGATCGCATGAAGTCGATCCACTACGGGCGTCAAAGCATCAATGGGCAAGACATTAATGCTGTCGTGAAAACACTTCGGAGCGATTTTTTGACCCAAGGCCCCTTGGTGGAAAAGTTTGAGAAAAAACTGGCGGCTTACTGCGGAGTCAAGTATGCTGTGGCGGTAAGCTCGGGGACGGCGGCGCTTCATGCGGCAATGTTTGCTGTTGGGATTGGTCCGGGGGACGAGGTGATTGTGCCGCCGTTGTCGTTTGTCGCGACTGCCAACTGTGTTCTTTACCTTGGCGCGACGCCGGTTTTTGCGGATGTGGTCTATGAGACGGGGCTTCTGGATCCACAGGAAGTTGAGAAAAAAATTACCAAGAAGACGAAAGCGATTATAACCGTTGATTACTCCGGCCATCCGTCGTATTTTAGAGAGTTGCGAGCGATAGCAAAAAAACACAAGCTTGTTTTGGTTGATGACGCGTCGCATTCTTTGGGAGCAACATATCGGGGCGAGAGAATTGGAGCTCAAGCCGATATCACCACATTTTCATTTCACCCGGTGAAAATTATTACGACCGGTGAAGGGGGAATGGTGGTTACTACTAATAAAAAATTTTATGAGCGCGCCAATCGATTTCGGACTCATGGCATCACCAAGAATCCCGACGAATTTATCAGTAAACATGACAGACTATTGCCATGGTATTACGAGATGCAAGACCTTGGATTCAATTACCGGTTGACGGACATCCAGTGCGCGCTGGGCATTTCACAGCTTCAAAGAATAGATTCGTTTCTCGCAAAGAGAAGAAAAATTGGTTTGGCGTACACGATGCTATTTGGGAACGATCGCCATTTTAAGCCATACAAAGAGCAGATGAGCTGCCAAAGCAGTTGGCATTTTTATCCCTTGCGGATCAATGGCATCTCGGCGGAGAAAAAATTTCAACTTTTCCGGCAGCTCAATGCTGCGGGAATTTTCCCCCAGGTGCATTACATCCCCATTTACCTTCAGCCGTATTACAGAAAACGTTTTGGGTATCGTCAGGGAGACTTTCCCAAGGCGGAGCGATTTTATAAGGAGGAAATAAGCTTACCGCTGTTTGTTAACCTGCCGCTATCGGACGTGAAACGGATCGTTGACACTCTCAAGCGGATCGTCAGGTAACGATGTATGAATCAAAAGATAACGGTAAGAAACATTCATCGTGGTGACGCTTTACATATTTTGGCAATCCGAAACGCGACAGATGTGCGACAGAATTTTCGCAACAAAGATGGAGTTAGCGTTGTCGAACACGAACAGTGGTTTACACAACAGTTAAAGCCGGAAAATAGAAAGAGATTTTTTGTCGCAATGATAGGCCGCGATCTTGCCGGGTATTTGCGATACGATCTCAAGAATGACCATTTCGATATTTCGATCGCGGTCATGAATACGTTTCGAAAATCAGGCGTGGGTAAAGCCTTGCTCAAATTATCTCTGCCAAAAATCAGGCAAGAACATAAACCGATAAAAGCGGAAGTCAGAAAAACCAATTTTGCATCCTTGCTTTTTTTTGAAAAGAATGGATTTGTCCGTTCTAGTGAGGATGAAGAATATGTTTCATTCGTTTTACCGTCTTTTCAAAAGCCGATTGTCATCGCGACTCGCCATCTCTGGGATTCAAAACGTCTGCAGGAGTTCAAAAAACACGCTTGCAGGAAAGTGATTCTTCTTGAAAAGAAGAGAGATCTAGATATGAGACGGTTAAGGCAAATCGACCCAGCTTATATTTTCTTCCCTCATTGGTCATGGATTATTCCGGAAGGTATTTGGAAAAAATTCCGCTGTGTTGTTTTCCATATGACGGATCTCCCCTACGGCAGAGGAGGGAGCCCGTTGCAAAATCTGATTGTCAGGGGGATTTCCAAAACCATGATTTCAGCTCTGGCGGTCGACGGCACGATTGACGGGGGGCCAGTGTATCTTAAACGGGAACTTTCTCTTTCCGGAAACGCGCAACAAATATACCGACGGGCGTTTCGCACAATCTTGCTTATGATTGAAGAAATTGTTGAGAGAAATCCGGTTCCCAGAAAACAAGAGGGAACGGTGATATCGTTCAGACGCAGAACGCCCGACCAAAGTCGAATCCCGACTGAAGGATCGCTGACGCAGCTATATGATTTCATCCGGATGCTTGACGCGAATGGTTACCCCAAAGCGTTTTTAGATCATGGTGATTTTTTGTTGTCTTTCTCCAAGACTAAAATCCATGCAAACGAAATTAGCGCCTATGTTACAATTCAAAAAAAGATCCATGAAAAAAACTAAAGTGCTTGTCGTAGCAGCTCACCCTGATGATGAAGTGCTTGGAATGGGCGGAACTCTGTTGAAATTAGTCCAATCCGGTCAGAATAATCTCCACCTGCTTTTTCTTTCTTTTGGAGAAGCCTCACGAGGTAAAAAGGTGGCAAATGAAGATTTAAGAAAACGGCAAGCGATGATGGTTAGTAAAAAAATTGGAGCCTCTCTTTATTTAAAGGAAAACTTTCCCGACAATGCTTTTGATTCCGTCCCGCTTCTTAAGATCATTCAGAGAGTGGAATATTATCTTAGAATTATTAAACCAACGGTTATTTACACCCACCATGGACAGGATTTAAATGTAGACCATCGCCTGACTTTTCAGGCGGTATTCACTGCAGTTAGACCCTCACGATATCCAAACCTTAAGAAACTTTATACGTTTGAGATTCTTTCATCTACGGAATGGCAGGTTAAAACATCGTCAACTGTTTTTCTCCCCAACACGTACGTTGATATTGGACAATACCTTGAGCCCAAAATCGAGTTATTAAAGGAGTATCAGCGAGAAATTTCGCCATTTCCATTTCCCAGATCTCCGCAGGGTGTTAAAGCGTTGGCACAGTACAGGGGAATGGAATGCGGATTGAAGTATGCAGAAGCATTTCAGCTAATTCGAGAAGTGCGATTGTGAAGCTCCACGGGCTCACGCCCGTGGTATCTTCAAATGCTTCGGCGAGCGAAATCCGCCGAAGCAGTATCCTTCGACTCGTTTACGTTCGCTCAGGATATCCGCACGTCGCATTCATCCACAGATTTACACCCGTGGTCTTCTGCGGAGGCGGATAAAAATTAATTCCTAGGTTTTTTATGGAGTTTTAGTCTCATGTATATTTTTTTTCCTTGCGGAGTAACAAAAAAAGTACCATAGAAAGGTGGAAAAGTACGAGCGCGGAGAATGTTGATTAGATCTAGGGCTTTATATTTTTTATTAAGGTCAATTTTATCAATTAGAGCGATGTCTGATCGTTTATGGGAGCTGCCACCAGTCGGCTGGACGATTGATTTAAAACTCCAATTATGGATTTTGGGCCAGGTTTTGACAAATAAATCGTAAGCCGTTTGGGTGAGTTTTGCATAAAGAGTTTTGCCGGTGTCGATCCAATCTTTTTCGACTTGTTTTTGAGCTATGATTTTGCCGGTATCAACACCGGGGTCAATCAGATGATAGGTGACGCCGGCTGTCGTATCGTCGATAATGCTCCAGGCGTCGGCGAAGACGCCGCGATTGTACGGCAGATAGCCGAAATGAAGGTTTATACAGCCGTATTTTGGAGTTTTGATAATTTCATCTTTTAATAAGTAACGGAAGTTAATAGAGAGAAAAAGATCGGGCTTAAGACTCCTGATCGCGACGATGGTTTGGGCGGTATTGAGAAAATCGCCGCGGAATATTCTATGTTTAGGAAGGCGACTTATTTTGATTAGCTCTCTCCTCCTTTTTGAGAACTTTGCCGGGTGAACAACCAGGCCGACAATTTTGACGTTTTGTTTCGTCAAAAACTTCAAAATGTCAACCGCGATTTGGTTGTTGCCGGCAAAAACGATTTTTTTGACCATAATTATTTCATACTCGTTTGGATATATGTAGCTATCCGTAAAGAAGCTTCCCCGTTAAGTTTATAACAAAAATCTTTAATGAATGCTGTCTGATTTTTGGCGCAGAGATCTGGATATTTGATCAGGGATTCGATGTTTTGATTGAGCTTCGGTACAGAATATACGCCTAATGCCGCTCTAGTCTTGGCGTATGGTTCATAATCTTTAAAATCGTGAATGTTTAAGTAAATTGTCGGTTTGTGCGACAAGATGGCCAGAAATCCGGCCGACGTTGACTGGGTGATAATAATATTGTTTTCTTTGATTAGTTTAGCGGCGTCTTCAAGACTCCACCGAAGAGGATACCCGATTGTTCTTTGGGCCAAATTTACGAGTTTGGCATGATGCTCGGACGGGTGGGACTTTAAGATAACAGAGATTCGATATTTCTTTATCTTGTTCAGTTCCCTAAATACGTCAAAAAGAACTTCTTGATTGGGAAACTGAACATAAGGGTTATATGTTGACAGGACAAGAATCTTTAGCTTTTTTTTTGATACTAGACGGGAAGCTGCCTGATTTTCTTTGGAGAGATAAGTAATATTGTCAAAATCGGGATGACCGGTGACAACGCATTGCAGGGTCGGGAATTTTTTTGAAATCAGTCGTTTTTGAAAATCTCCCCAGACCAATAACGTATCATCCGGCTTGAAGAAGAAATCGCAGAAGGTATTTCCCTGGGCGTCATGAATGAGAAGCGCGTAAGGGATAGAGTGATTTCGGGCAAAAGAAAGCAAGGCAAAGTGGAAAGGATCGATGTTATTGGAAGCCAGGACAAAATTAAATGGAACCGTTTTCCATAATTGTTCTATGTATCTGGAATAAAGATTGATCTCGTAAATTAGAAGTGAAGAATATAGTCCCAGACTTGGTCCAAGGAGATTCCAGAGTGAAAGCCCCAAGGCATTGTCGAAGTATGACTGTTTGAGTTTATTAGGCAAGAGAAGAAAACCAATAAAAATTTGACTTGTCAGCAAGAAATTAGAAAGAAGATCGGCCAAGGAAAGGTGTCGGATTAGCGTATTAAGAGGAACAAACATGACATTTCTTTTCGCGTACCTTGTTTCCTCCGCCTTTTTAAGTTTCCCAACGACGATGATGTTCCACTGTTGTCGAAGGCGGTCGAACAATCGCCGAGTGTTTGTCAATTGGTGATTGGAAGCAGAAAAAAGAACAGTTTGTTTGGTTCGATCAAAATGGTGCCGAAAAGCATCTCTTCTTATGATCGATCGCGCGGCATTAATTATCGTCTCAACTAACAGCTTTGAAATAACCTCCATTAGTTTGAGATAATGGAAATAATGATGGTTTTGAATCAAGCGAACCTGAATATTCTTTTGTTTGCAGAGTTGGATAAAAACGTGATTGAAGAGACTGAATTCTTGATTGTGAAGCTTCTGCACCAACGGCTCGGTCAGTGTATTTGAAATGTAGCAGATTTCCGGTTTGTTTTTATTGAGAATTCTTTTTGCGATTGCTTGGTTTCTGACAATATCCGTCAACAGGTATTTTAAGTGTTGATGGATTGGATACCGATAGTTGACATCTTTCTGATATAGCGATGCGACCAGTGGTTGACGCAGGAAGCGATCCGATATTCTTCTGGCAGTTCCCCACTCGGTTTTTGTTTTCCGTAAGTCAAAATACCGCGTCAACCTCTGATACGGGATATGATGGTGGCGCAAGTAGACAAACGTATCAACTCCACTGGCGATAATGTTAACTCGCACTTTTGGATATCGCGCCAGGAATAACTCGGCATCTCGTTGATTTAACAAAACGGCAACATTCATAGGTATTCGTTCATGTTATATGGCGAAACTAATTTGAACATAAGTGTTCAAATTAGAACGCCATAATAGCGTTCCAATTAAAAATTTCCAATTGTTAATTGGTTACGCTATAGTATAAACCGTGGTTAAGGGAAAAAAGATTGTGGCAACCATTGAAGCCAGAATGACTTCTACTAGACTTCCGGGAAAAGTAATGCTTCCATTTGTGGGAAAACCTGATCTAGAGATTATGATTGAGCGCCTCAAGCGCGCGTTGCTTGTCGATGAAATTGTGGTGGCGACGACGACAAATCCAAAAGACGACGAAATCGTGAAGTTATGCCGTCGGTTGCATGCGGCTTACTACAGGGGAAGTGAAGATGACGTCTTAAAGCGGTTGGTCGAGGCCGGTAAATCGGTTCACGCCGGCGTTATTGTGGAAACAACTTCCGATTGTCCGGTGATTGATTGGCGACACATTGATTATCTCATCAATCTATTTTTCTCGGGGCAGTACGATTACGTTTCAAATATTATCGAGCGGTCATTCCCTCGCGGTTTCGACACGCAAGTTTTCCCGCTGAAAGTCTTAGAAAAAGTTGAACGCGTTGCTAAAGACTACGCATACCGCGAACATCCGACGTTTTACATCTATACTCATCCGGAAGAATTTCGGCTCAAAAACTGGAAAGCGAGAGGGGAAATGTTTTGGCCCGACCTGCGGGTGACGCTTGATACGAAAGAAGATTATCTGGTGTTGAGTGAGATTTTCGATCACTTCTATCCGGTTAATCCTGATTTTTCAGCGGAAGACATCGTTGATTTTCTGCGGTGCCACCCGGAGATTGTCAGGATCAATTCGGACGTGAAGCAGAAAAATCTTCATGAGGAGTTAAAACATGGCAAGAAGCTATAAAACAGCCGTTATCGGAGCCGGGAACATTGCGGCTTTGTTTGACGACCCGCGGGACAAAGACGTTCTGACCCACGCGCACGCGTACTCGCTTCATCCCGGCTTTAAGCTCTGCGGATTTGCGGATGTTGACGAGGAGAAGGCAAAAACTGCGGCAGAACGATGGGGCGGAAGAAGCTATGCCTCTATTGCCGACCTCGTGGAGCAGGAACACCCGGAAGTTATTTCAGTTTGCACTCCGGACGGGACCCATGCCGAAGTGGTGAGACAACTTGAGGGGAAAAATATCCTCGGCGGAATTCTGGAAAAGCCGCTGGCGGTTGGCCTCGTCGATGCTTCAGCGATTGCCGCTTCTTCTCTGGTGAAAAAAGGAAAATTCATCGTCAATTATTCCAGGCTCTTTGTGCCAGAATTTCAAAAGTTGAAACAAGACTATCGTCAGGGGGCGTATGGTCGGCTGATTGCCGCAACCGGATACTACGGGAAAGGATTACTCCATAACGGCTCCCACGTGATCAGTTTACTTTCTTGGTTGTTTGGGAATATTAAAGTTGTTAAAAAATTTTCTTCAGTCAATGATTTTACGAATAACGATCCGAGTGTTTCTGCGGTTCTGCGGTTTTCAACCGGGGCGGAGGGCGTTCTCCACGCGATTGACAGCCGTTTGTACACGATGTTTGAACTGGATCTGGTGTTTGAAAAAGCCCGGCTAAGGATGATAGACAGCGGTCACAAGCTTGAAATCTATGGTTTAGAAAAGAGTAAAAGATACATTGGGTATACCATGATGAATTTACAGGAAACTATCACCACATCGCTGGGGCAGTCGTTGTCATTCGCAGTTGAAAATTTGTACGCTTGGCTGGAGGGAAGTCAACCTCCGCTTTCTACGGTTCAGGAAGCGCTTACTGCCCAAAAAATCTGTCAGGATATTATTCTTTCCAAATGAGTACGGCAAAAAGAATGTTGTTTTATTCCCGCGATCCGGGCGGCGCGAATTGCGTTATTCCCGTGTATCAGAGATTGAGAGAATTGAAGGGAGTAGAGCCACTGTTGTGGGGAAAGGATTTTGCGATTCAAAAGTACCGGGAAGACGGCCTGATTTATCGAGATATTGGGGACTTAAAACCGGAAGAGATACACAAATTGCTAAAACAGTTTGACCCGAAAGTTTTAATAACCGGGACCAGTTACGGCGATCGGACGGAGCAGCGGCTGTGGAAATGGACGAAAGAGTCGGGAGTTTATTCGATAGCGATTTTAGATCAGTGGTTAAGCTATCGTCTTCGGTTTTCCGATTCCGGCGGCCAACCAGTTCTTCCCGATAAGATATTAGTTATGGATGAGTTTGCCAAGCAAGAGATGGTCGCGGAAGGATTTGACCAGCGACGGATACTCGTTACCGGACAACCGCATTTTGAAGTTCTCCAAGACAAAGCGAAAAAAATAACAGTACTTGATAAAAAAAAGATTAGAAAAGATTTAAATCTTCAAGATGGAATTATCATCTTGTTTGTAAGCGAACCGTTGTCGACAGCCCAGCATGTGGATATGGGGTTCACGGAGCAGACTATCCTTCAGGATTTTATAGATGAGATTTGTCATGTTTGCCCACTGGAGATGGTAAACCTGTTGGTGAAACTTCATCCAAAACAACAACCGGAAAAAGTTCGGAATTTCATTAGCTCGTTTGCGATTCCCAAAAACGTTCGCCTATCACTCATTGCCGATTTTCCTGTGTTGCCGCTGATTTTGGTAGCGGATATTGTGATTGGGATGCAGTCTACGGTTTTAATTGAGGCAAATCTCTTAGAGAAACCAGTCATAAGCATTCAAATTGGGAGGAAAGGTCCTGATCAATTCATCTTGAGCAAACGCGGCATCGTCGAAGCAATAACGACGCGTAATGTTTTGAAACAAGAACTTCGCAGGTTGTTTTTGCGTGAAGGGAGAAAACCTCAAAAAATACTTCCAGTGATTCCTCGTCCAATCGAAAATGTCAAAAGATTTATAATATCGGCATTCGATCAACAATGAACTATTTGGCAATTAATGGGGGAAAGAAAATTAGAAGAAAGAAATTTCCTTCATACATCACGATAGGCAAGGAAGAAAAACGGGCAGTTCTGAAAGTCCTCAATCGCGGCGTACTCTCGCAGTATCTCGGGGTTTGGGGGAATGATTTTTACGGCGGACCGGAGGTCCGGGCGTTGGAAAAAGAATGGGCCTCATATTTTCATGTCAAGCATGCGATTGCCGTCAACTCCGCAACCTCCGGCCTCTACGCCGCGACCGGCGCAGCCGGAATTGGTCCCGGAGACGAAGTGATTGTTTCACCATACACCATGTCCGCGTCGGTTATGCCGCCCTTGATTTACGGAGCGGTTCCAGTGTTTGCGGATATCGAACAAGACTATTTCTGTTTGGACCCGACGTCAATCGAACAGCGAATTACGAAACACACGAAAGCAATTATCGTAGTGGATTTGTTTGGTCAGCCGTACGACGCTGAACGCATCAATGAAATTGCCAAAAAACACCATCTCATCGTGATTGAAGATGCTTCTCAAGCGCCGGGATCAACATATAAGAGAAGATACGCCGGTACACTTGGAGACATTGGGGTATATTCTCTAAACTACCACAAACACATCCATACCGGCGAAGGCGGAATGGTGGTGACGGATAATGACGAACTCGCAGATAGGGTTCGATTGATCCGGAATCACGCCGAGAACATCGTCGAGGCGAAAGGGGTAAAAAATCTTGCGAATATGGTCGGGTTTAACTTTCGAATGACGGAGATTGAGGCAACGATTGCCCGATGTCAACTGAAAAAAATAAAATCGCTCTTGAAATCTCGCATCAAAAATATCGAGTATCTGACGAAAAGACTAGAGACAGTTGAAGGGCTGCGCCCGGCCCGAGTCCGCCCCGGATGCAGCCATTCATTTTATGTCCATCCCATTTTGTACGACCAAAGTGTTACCGGTGTTCCCCGCGACAGATTTATCGATGCTGTCAAAGCCGAGCTTACTCCGACTCAGGGCCGTGAATCATGGGGGCCGCTGATGAGTTGCGGTTATGTTAAACCACTTTATCTTCTTTCCTTATTCCAAAAACGGATCGCGATTGGAGCTGACGGATATCCATTTACCGCACCTGTTTATCATGGCAAGGTGACATATAAGAAAGGAATTTGCCCGGTGGTGGAACAATTGTATCAGCAATCGCTCTTTTATCATGATTTGGCCAAACCGCCGGTCACAAAAAAAGACTTGGACGACATTGCCGAAGCATTTATGAAAGTTAGCCGTCACATAGAAGAACTGCGATGAATAATCAAATCATGATCGGAAAACGCGTCAGCCTTCGTGTTTTAGAAGAGGGCGATGTGGACGGTCCGTACGCACTGTGGTTGAACGATCCGGAGGTGTGCCGATTTAACTCCCACGCGCGGTTTCCGGTCGGGAAGGAAGAGTTGAAAAAATACGTCCGGGAAGCGAAACAAACCAGTTCGATGCAAGTTTTCGCGATTGTGACAAAGCGCGGCGCAACACATATCGGGAATATCTCCCTTCAGAACATTAACTACGTCGATCGGAGCGCCGAATTGGCAATCATCATTGGCGACAAGCGGTATTGGGGGAAAGGAATCGGCCTTGAGACATGGAAGCTCATGATGGAGTATGGGTTTCGAGTCTTAAACTTACATCGGTTGCATTGCGGCTGCGCCAAGAAAAATCTTGGGATGAAAAGAATTGCGCAGAAGAGCGGAATGAAGCCGGAAGGCCAAAGGCGAGACGCGTTCTTTAAACACGGAGGGTATGATGACATTCTTGAATTTGGAATTTTAGAAAGCGAGTATTTGCCATGAAGAAAACATCGGGTCCTCCATTTCCAACTCTTCGATACTGCACTCGTTGTTGCATGCCGGAAACCACCGAAGGGATTGAATTTGATGAGATGGGAATTTGCAAGGCTTGCCAATCCTCGGAGCAGAAAATTCACATTGACTGGGTGAAGAGGGAAAAAGAATTGCGAAAAATTTTGATGTACTACAAGAAGAGAAGCGGAAGCAATTACGACTGTATTGTGCCGATTAGCGGCGGGAAGGATAGTACGTTTCAGCTCCACGTTATCTGCAAGGTTTATGGGATGAAACCTCTGGCGGTGACATTTAGCCATAATTGGTACTCGGCGGTCGGCAAACAAAATCTGGAGAACGCGCTGGAAAAATTCAACGTCGACCACATTATGTTTACCCCGAACCGCGCTCTAGTTAACAAGCTGGCAAGAAAATCGCTGTTTATGATTGGCGATGCATGTTGGCATTGCCACGCGGGTGTCGGAGCATTTCCGCTTCAGGCGGCGGTTAAGTTTAACATTCCGCTCATTGTATGGGGAGAATCGATCGCCGAGTCATCCGGCCGGGCGACCCACTATGAACCGGTCCATCGATATGATCGTGACTACTTCATTGCCGTATCGGCGAAGGTGCGTCCGCTGGGGATGGTTGGAGACGGGATAACAAAAAAAGACATGTTCCCGTTTACGTTTCCAACGCCGGCGGAAATTAAAAAAGTTGGCGTCTTCGGTATTCATCTGGGCAATTATATTTTTTGGGACGACGAACGGCAGACGGAGTTTGTCAGACGAGAGTACGGCTGGAAAGAGGATACGATCGAAGGGACGTATAAACGTTATAAAAGCGCCGAGTGCATCATGCCGGGCGTCCACGATTACACGAAATATTTAAAACGGGGATACGGCCGGGCGACGGATCATGCAAGCCAAGACGTTCGGGCGGGACTTCTAACCCGTGAAGAAGCTTTTAAGCTGGTGAGGAAGATAGATCCAAAAAAACCAAAGATCTTGAAGTACTACCTTAAGATCACGGGCCTGTCGGAAAAAGAATTTTACGATGTGATGCGAAAACACCGGATAGGAAAAGCAAAACATCTGCCGTTACCATGAACGATCTTTTTCTGTTAGGAGCTTTGGATACTGTCCGCAAGATTCAGGCGAAAAATATCAGCGCGGTTGAGTTCGTGGCGTCCTGCCTTGACCAGATTGGAAAAACGGAGCCAAAAATACACGCTTGGGTCCATCTTGATCGAAAATATGCATTGGCGCAAGCTGCCAAGATTGACAAAAAAATTGCCACTGGCCAGAAAATCGGAATGCTGGCCGGAGTTCCGGTGGGAGTCAAAGACATTTTTAACACGGCTGATTTTCCGACGGAGATGGGGAGTCCGATCTGGAAAAAATTCACCCCGGGAAATGACGCCCGCGTCGTTTCGTACCTCCGATGGGAGGACGCAATTATTCCCGGAAAGACAGTGACGGCTGAATTTGCCGTTCATACTCCGGGTCCGACACACAATCCGCACCGGCATGGGTACATGACCGGGACGTCTTCGAGCGGTTCCGCAGCCGCAGTGGCTTCGTTCATGGTCCCGCTTGCCTTGGGAACCCAGACGGCCGGATCAACCATCCGGCCGGCCAGTTACTGCGGCGTCTACGGGATGAAACCGTCGTTTGGGATGGTTCCCCGAACCGGAATGCTCAAGACGACGGATTCACTGGACACGGTCGGATTTTTCTCTCGCTCGATCGATGACCTTCGACTGCTTCTTGACGTTCTCCGCGTCAAAGGCCGTAATTTCCCCTATATTCATCGCGCAGTCGATCGGCAACAACCGGTGAGAAAAAATAAACGCAAGTGGAAAGTGGGAGTAGTAACGTCAAGCTTATGGGTGTGGGATAAGGCGGAAGTCTACGCGCAAGACTCATTGAGGCTGTTTGCGTCAACGCTCTCAAAGCAAAACGGGATAGAGATACAGGAGGTAAAGCTCCCTGCCGAATTTAATCGCGCCCACCAAATTCATAGTGTAATCTACGACAAAACTCTTTCCTATTATTTCAAAGATGAATTTAAAAAGAAGACGCTCATCAGTCCGGTGATGTATGAGATTGTTGAAAGGGGACAACGGATCACACTGGATGAATATAAAAAAGCGCTTGATGAACAAAATTTCTTGTCTCGCTCATTCGCTCGGCTCATGGATGCGTATGACATCCTCCTGACGCTTTCGACGGGTGGAGAAGCGCTCAAGGGACTCCAATCGGTCGATCGCCCGGACTCGTGCCTTATCTGGACGCTCTGCGGCGCTCCAATCGTTAATCTTCCGATGTTTATCGGACCAAACAGATTGCCGTTTGGAGCTCAATTGGTGGGAAGGCGGTACGGTGATTACGGAGTCTTGTCATTCGCTTCTTTTCTCGTTACGAATGGAATTTCACCCCGGACCGCGGATTATTTCCTGAAAACATGACAATTTATTCTTCGGAAAGCATCTATCGGCAGGGAATAGGAAACATTATCCGAATGATGATCTCGGATTTTTCAAAGAGCAGAGAGCTGGTATGGCGTTTATTTTTACGAGACTTCACTTCCCGACATAAACAGTCGCTTCTTGGCTGGCTGTGGATTGTCCTCATGCCACTGATGACGATGGGAACATTTCTGTTGTTGAATATGTCGGGAATCATTAAAATTGGTGATATTGATATTCCTTACCCTATTTTCGGGTTGATGAGTTTCTCAATTTGGAATATCTTTTCTAACGGATTGGCAATAACGACCAACAGCGTGACGGGGGCGGGGGGGCTGGTCCAGAAAATTAATTTTTCTAAAGATTCGTTGGTATTTGCCTCTTTCGGGCAGGTTGTCATCGATTTTCTGATCCGCGCGGCGCTAACTTTAGGAATACTCCTGTTGTATGGAAGAGTGCCGTTGACAAGCTTTTTCTTATTTCCGATAGTTCTTCTTCCGCTGGTATTCTTGACGCTCGGCGTGGGAATGATGACGTCGCTTCTTCAGGCGATCAGCAAAGATATTGTCAGCTTTGTCAATCTCGGGACGGGTTTCCTGCTTTTGTTGATGCCGGTGATGTATTCGGCGGAGCAGGTGGGAGTTCTGGGGAAATTAAATGCAGTAAACCCCCTGTACTATCTGGTGATTGTTCCCAGGGACATCATGCTTTATGGTGAAGTTCATCACCTGGCGGGTTTTGTTCTCTCGGGAATTTTCGGACTTATTATTTTTATTTTCGGGTGGATGTTCTTCTATCTATCGCAAACGAAGTTAGCGGAAAGGATTTGATTTAGGAGTAAGGATTATGAAAAATGTTATAGAAGTGAAAAGTGTTTCCAAGAAGTTCTGTAAAAACATTAAGCGGTTGATGATGTACGGACTGACGGATGTCGCGCGGGGAATCGTGAATCTTTCTGTTCACGCCGAGCGGTTGCGCCGGGACGAATTTTGGGCGCTTCGGAATGTGAGTTTCGACGTTAAAAAGGGTGAAGCGGTCGGTCTCATTGGTCTGAACGGCTCCGGCAAAAGCAGTTTACTGAAACTTATCAACGGGATTTTTCTTCCGGATGTTGGCGAGATAATTGTTCGAGGGAAGACCGGGGCGCTGATCGAGGCCGGGGTCGGGTTTCACCCGTCATTAACAGGAAAAGAAAATATCTATCTCAACGGGACAATTTTGGGGATGAAGAAAAAGGAAATAGACGAACGGTTCAGCGACATTGTCCATTTCGCTGAAATCAGAGAGTTTCTTGATACCCCGGTAAAAAATTATAGCAGCGGTATGGTCGTCAGATTGGGGTTTTCGATCGCGGTCCATTCGGCGCCAGACATTTTGTTGATCGACGAGATTTTGGCGGTCGGAGATCTGTCATTTCAGAAAAAATGTTTTGAGAAGATTGAGTCGCTGCGTCGCGATCACAATACCACAATTGTTTTTGTCAGCCACGATATGAATAATATCAGGCGGATTTGCGACAGATGCGTTTTATTGGAACACGGGAGGGTAAAAAAGATTGGCGGGACGGACAAAGTTATATCAGCGTATCTTGCGTAGTATAATCCTAGCTTGACGTATGTTTAAATCGACTTTTTCCATTGATAAGCACATCATAGGCAAAAACCACCCATGCTTTGTTATCGCCGAGGTCAGCGCCAACCACGACCAGAAATTTGAGTACGCGGTCAAGTTAATTGAAGCCGCAAAACAAGCCGATGCCGACGCGGTAAAACTCCAGACGTATAGTGCCGATACATTAACGATTAATGTTACCAATGGCAATTTTATTATTCCCCGCGGCAATACCTTCGCCGGCCCCAAAAATTTGTATGAATTGTATAAAACCGCTTACATGCCGTGGGAATGGCAGCCGAAGTTGATGAAATTGGCCAAGAGACTGGGAATTATCCTGTTTTCTACCGCTTATGAAGAAACGGCGGTGGATTTTTTGGAAAAAGAAGTCAATATTCCGGCGCATAAAGTGGCATCATTTGAGATGACGGATGATTTTCTGCTGGGGAAAATGGCCAAGACCGGCAAGCCGATTATTATGTCAACCGGAATGGCGACGTTGGAAGAGATTGATCACGCGGTGACCGTTTTAAGAGATAACGGTTGCGAAGAATTGGCAATTCTTCGTTGTTCCAGCGCTTATCCGGCAACCCCGAAAGAAATGCATCTTAAAGATATGGATGTTCTGCGGGAAATCTATCAAGTGCCGGTTGGGGTTTCCGATCACTCGCTTGGTTTGGGAGTTTCGGTGGCGGCCGCGGCATTTGGCGCAAATGTGATTGAGAAACACATTATGCTTTCCGGGGAAAAAGATAGTCCGGATCACAGTTTTTCAATGACGCCGCAGGAATTTAAGCAAATGGTCACCGCGGTTCGGCAGGCGGAGGCGGCGGTTTCAGGCGGAGTCCATTTTGGACCGTCAAGCAAAATGGAAGCCGATCACCGCCGATTATTCAGGCGGTCGCTTTATGTTGTCAAGGATATGAAAGCCGGCGAGAAGTTAAATAAGAAGAATCTTCGTTCCATCCGGCCCGGCGGGGGGTTAGAGTTGAAATATCACGGTCAATTATTGGGGCTGAAAGTTAACCAGGCCGTTTCCCGCGGCACCCCGATGAGTTGGGATTTGGTCAAATAAGCATGACTTAGAGACGATTTGGTAAAGCTGGAAATTATTTTACAATTGGTAGTATATTTTACTAATTGTGGAAACGGAGTTAGTAGGGAATGTTTTCCTTGAGAAAGAAAAACCAATGGCATAAGTTTTCATTGACAATGAGAACTTATGTGGTTAATTTATGAAAGTTAAGGTGGTGGTGACGATTGAGGCGCGGATGGCGTTGACCATATATGTATATTTATCTTGATGAAAGCGGTAATTTAACCAAAATCAACGGGCAATACTTTATTGTAGGTTCTTACACGGTAGGAGACCCAAGAAGAATAGCCAACGCTTTTAGGAAATGGCGGCGAAGTAAATTTCCGCGTAAGATTAGAGTTCAGCCGGAAGTGAAATTTAACGATTCACATCTTGATGATAAACTTCGAGAAAGAACCTTGAAATTTTTTGCCAGACAAGACATTAGAATCTTTTATACCTATCTTAGAATTAGAAATATTCCGGAGTTATATCGCAGGAAGCAAGGGTTGTTTAAAACAGGACTTCTTTACACGGAAATTGTAGGAGAGACGTTAGAATTATATTTTCCGATCGTCGAACCGGATTTCAGAGTTTTTCGAGATCAACGAATCCTTAAAGGTGTAGCACTTTCGGAATTTAACCAGCGCTTAACGGTTCGGCTTTTACCTAAATTATCCAGCAAAGTTATTATTCAGATTCAAGCCGTGGACTCTTCTACCAGTCCTCAAGTTCAGGTGGCCGATTGGGTTTGCGGATCGTTGGCTCGTTATCATGAACGAAAATCCGGCGGAGATAAGTTCTACAATATTCTCAAAAATAATATTGTGAAAGAGAGAGAACTTTTTTCCGATTATTGGGAGAAGAAATGGGAGAAATAAACAAAAAAGGAGCGGCGGTGCTAATTGTGGTTTTCCTAAGCTGATAACGAGTGTCCCACTCGTGAGGACTTAGGCACGGATTAGTATGTTATTGCCAACTCCGTTTGTAATGTATCACATCAAAGATCAATCGTCAAGTCTATGTCTAAAAGTTGTTGCCGTTATCGCGGCGAGGATGGGGTCGACGAGACTGCTGGGGAAGGTGATGATACCGATGTGTTAATATATTCATTATGTCCAACGGAGCTATGGTTATCAATCGGCAGCAGGCCAGTGAATTTCTAGAGGCGATTGACTCTTTGGAAAAATCGTTGGCCAAATTGCGATTAATTCTACAAATGTATATTCCTTCGCAATACGGAAGCGATTCTTGGTGGGAAAAATCCGACATAAAAGCTATAGATAGTATCCGGCTGGGGCAGGGCAAGCGTTACACTGATGTCAAAGAAGCCATCAACTATCTTCACGCATGATAATTCATCGGCCTTCATGATAAAGGATTGGGTAAAAAGTGAGGAGGTGAGAAGGTAGGATTGGGATTTTTTAGAAGCCGACGGAGTTGGAGGAGGGTGCGGTAAGTGGCGGTGGCGGTGCCTTTGAAGCGGTAAATTTCGCGGAGCGCAGTAGCTTGGGCGTTGAAAATTCGTCTACGAAAATCGCTGTCAAACAATGCTTTTTCGATTGTTGGAAGCAATTCTTGATCGATACCGGCGACCGCCGCAGCTTGAAGTTGGGATGCAGTAGGCAAAATTGTTCCGGTTTTCTCCAATTCCTTTTCGGCAATTGGTGAAATGAAGTACAAAGGCATGTGGCCGGTATGAGGTCTGACGGCTGCCGGTTTGGCGCCGCAGAGAGCGACGCCGGTATTGGTGGTGGAAACCGTGGTAATAACCAGGTTAGCTGCCGCCAAAGGAGACCGGCCGTCAGCTCTGGAATCCGCTGGTTGGTGGATTACGAGTCGAAGATTTTCAGGAATCTCGGTGAGACTATTTAGTTCCTGGCTCAAAACTTCAGGTTGTTGGTCATCTGGGTGAAAGCGGTAGACGAAAACAAACTTTTTGTCCGGACGGGAAGCGGCCAGTTTAAAAATGGCCGATAAAACTTTAGGGGTAGCGTCGATTTCGATTTCGCTCCATAGACCGGTGCCGCGGATAGCGTTATGGACAATGACAATATCCGAGGGATTGATTCCTAATGTTTTTCTGAAATTATCGCCCAGCTTTTGTGTATCTTCCTGATGAAGGAAGTCGAAACCGGTCGGACCCGTGGGAATTAGCTTTGACGCCGGAACACTTAAGTCTAGATAGAATTGACAAGGTAATCGATTAGCCAAAAATAAAGCGTCTATTTCGTGTTCTGGATTCACCACGGATTCCTTAAGTTGTTTGATAGTTCCGACCAATTCGGAAGCTTCGCCTTCAACGCCGACGATAATCACTTTATTACCTAATTTTTTCCATTTAACTGCTGATTCTATGGCAGAAATTTCCAGCGTTTCATCTCCTCCGCCCGAAGCTGTAAAAATGACCAAATTAGCTTTGTTTGGAGAAAGTGTTTCGGAAATAGGCGGGGCTGACCCTAATTCCGGCGGGCGAGAGAACGGGTATTGTCGAGTAAAAGCCGTAGCTGCCCTTTCTTGTCCATGTTGACTATGAGGAGTAATTAAAGCGCACCCCGTTCCTTTTTTGATTAGTTCGCCGACTAAGGGCAGAATTGCCCTAGCGCCTGACGGATGAGCGGCGACAGCTATAACATTAATATCCCAGGGCGGTTTGACAGTTTCGGCTCTAGGCCAATAAAACTGTTCAGGAAGATCAGATAGAATTTCCCGACTAGGTATTTCCTTTAACATTTAGTGATATTATACCTTTGACTCGATAAATAATGAAACCGAACGATTTGCCTCACGTAATTTCCTCCTGAAATCGATTCGTTGCCTCACCAAAGAATCCTCCTGAAATTTAGTGGAAAATAGCGGGCATCCTCTGCCCGAAGGAGGTGATTAAATTGAATGGGAAAG
>Ga0209211_10003425_pt1 | contig 25870 bp, 29 predicted proteins | sample RifGroA2_FD_183992 | JGI IMG/M metagenome (GOLD analysis project Ga0209211, IMG submission 183992) | Groundwater microbial communities from Rifle, Colorado, USA - Groundwater A2 (SPAdes) (version 2) | ecosystem: Environmental > Aquatic > Deep subsurface > Groundwater | place: Rifle, Colorado...
CTTCATCAACCAAGGATTTTTGGTAAAAGATTTTTCTTAAAGAGGCTGAGAGATCATCAGATACTAAAACGCTTAGAAATAGGGTAGAGTTCTTATTAACATTTTTATAATATGACTTGGCTCTTTCGTTAAGAAGCTCTTTTTGATAAGTCAAAACCTGTTCTCCTTTTTTTACCTCGATCTCTTTTTGATTTATTGCTTGTTCCAGACTACTCAGTTTACTTTTTATTCCGTTTAATCTTATATTGAGACTTTGATAGTCTATTTCTTTATTACTTAAGTCTTTTTTCAATGAATTTATTGCATTATTGATATCGTCTAACTCGTCAGCTTTAACCATTATAAGAAACAATAAAAATAAAGCCAATAAAAACACTCCAACAAAAAATCTCTTCATAGAATCATTATAGTATTTTTTTGCTATACTAAAAATGTGAAAAAAGTGCTTATATTTATTTTGGTTTTTCTACTATCAGCCAGTATTGTCAATACCGTCTTAGCTCAAACACGTTATGCCGCCTGCGATCTTTGTGGTTTCTGCCCACCCAATCCGGCCCCAAAAAGTTGGCCGGCCTGTCAAAAATGCCTTTATCCTGAGATTAATCCCGATCCGACGGCCATGGATAGTTTAAAAGTTGATGAAGAAACCAATCTGCCAATCGCTCCAGTTCAAGGACGTCAATATACTTTTTTAGGTTGCCTTGGAACTAGTGGTAGTTTTGGTCAAGCGGGCGCGGCCGGCGGTGTTGTCCAATCGCTTTTAAACATTGTTTTTTCTTTATCCGGCGGCATTGCTTTCCTCTATCTTTTATACGGTTCGTTTGTTATTGCCACCTCTCAAGCTAGCCCAGAAAAACTTAACTATGGAAAAAGGGTAGTTTATGGAGCAATTGCCGGCTTAATCTTTACCTTAGGTTCGGTTTTTATTATAAAATTTATTGCATCAGGAATATTAAAGGTGCCAGGGTTTGGAGAAGCGCCTTAAAAAACTTCCTCCCACGAGTCCCGATAAAAGTATGGGGATAAATAAAGTTGGCAAACCGGTGGCCGGAATTGATTTAGGCGTGGTCGAATAAACATTGTTTTCATTCGTGTTTATTGTGATTGAAGAAGGTTTTTGAGTCGGAAACGGAGTGGGGGTTGGACTGGCGGTGGATTTAAATAAACCAAAAAATCCTGATTTTGAAGTTGAAGTAGAAGATGGTTTGCTTTTCAAATTTAGCTTGCCGGTAAGTACGGCAACAAACACCAAAACAACCACCAAGCCCAAAATAAAGGAAATTACCTTATTAAAACTATCCATATAGTATATATTATAGCATATAATTGACAGGGTTCAACTTTATTAGTACTATGATATATATGAACGAAAATCCCCAAGTAATGTTTTCTTGGAAAGCGCCTTTAAGGCCATATAAAAAACGCTCGGCTTTAATCCTTAGGTTTTATTTGGCCGTTGCCTTACTTTTATCTTTAATTATGTTTTTTTTTGGTGATAAAATCCTTTTAATTCCCATCTGGGCTTTAGTTTTTATTTTTTATGTTTTAACCATCACCCCACCGCCTGACGTAGAAAATAAAATTACCACTTTTGGAATTGATGCGGCCGGGGTTACCTTGCGCTGGGAAGTTCTTTCCCATTTTTATTTTGGAAAAAGATTTGGTTTTTGTACCCTGACCGTTGTTTCTCAATCTCCCTATTTTTATCATCTCTATCTAGTTGTCCCAACTGAAGAAATGAAAAAAAAATTAATTACCATACTGTCCACCCATCTTCTTTATCAAGAAACCCCGCAAAAAACCATCGCTGATAAAATGCTTGATTGGGTGTCTGTTCTTATCCCTGATGAAGAAGAGGCATCTACTGAAGAAGGTCTTCGAGCCGTTTCTGAAAGACTGAAGAGGGCATCTCTTTAATCCCAAAAATTCTCCCCCAAGACAAAACGCCTTCATCGCTCGTTACTAAAAAACCATCAATTTCTTTAGATAGAACAATTAAATCTAAATCGGCCACACTATCTAAAAACCCAGTTCTAGTTGCGTTACGATAACGATCTCGAAAGTTTTTCACAAATTTTCCAATTGCTATTTGGAAATCTTTTTTTGACTCATATTTTTTGCCCATTGTCATTTCTCCCGCTTTAACAATTTCTTCTTCAGCGATGTTTAGACCTCGATAACTACGCGCGCGAATATCTTCTATTAGTTGATAAAAAATCTTACTAGAAAAATCCGACCCAGATTGATTGGGTGATTTAATAACTATAACTGATAAAAAATCCTTAATAAATTCTTGATTCTTATCTTCAAAAAAACTCAAAAATTCGTCAACGATCCGTGGCGGCATATAAAAACTGGCTTTTGAGTTTTTCTTAAGTTTTTTTATTGTTTCTGTTAGTTTTACAACTATTGCTTCCGTGTTTTTCCCCATTTCCAAACCGGCCCCAATATTAAAAAATAAATTCGTGTCAAGAATAAATAACTCCATTTTTTTAACTTTATAAACTTTATAACTTTATAGACTTCATAGACTCACTCCTGTATTCTCACCGGCATGATAATGTGAAAAAAATTACTAACTCCTTCTATTTTAAAAACTACCGGCGCGTCTGATCTTAACAGCTCAATGATAATTTTTTTCTTAGAAGCACAGTTTAAAAAATCAATTAAATATTTATAGTTAAAGGCGATTTTTTGGGCTTCTCCTTCTATTCTTGCTTCTTGATAGACGACGTCTTCTTCCTCACGCCCGACTTTAGGAACAAATTTTACTGAATCTTTTTCCACCTCCATAATAATAATATTGGAAAATTCTTTCGTAAAAACAGAGATTAGTTTTACACTTCTTAAAAACTCATCGGCGTCTATTGTTACGGTGGTTTTTTTCTCAACCGGAATAACTTTTTCAAAAGGCGGGTACTCACCCTCAATCATCCGAACATAGATATCGTTGTCACCAATAAAAAAAGCCAAAAGTTTTTCACTGTTTAAGTAGCTAAATTCTATTTCTGTCTCTTTATTAATAAATCTTTGTGTGTTTGACAAAAAACCAGCCGGAATAATCATCGAAGAAAAAGGTAAGTCTTTCTTTAAAGTCAAAAGTGACAGCCTGAAACCGTCGGTGGTTACCAGTTGAAGCTCGTCATCGTTGGTAACAAAATTTATTCCGGTTAAAACCGGCCTGGTTTCGTCATTTGAGACGGCAAAAAGAAGGAAGGGGAGGCTTTCTTTAAAAAACGAGGTTTTTATTTTCTGCTTTTCTCCGGTTTTTTCTGGAGGAAAGGGGAATTCTTGATCGGAAAAAAGAGGAAACTGACCTTTTATTTTTCCTTGACTAATAATAATGGCCTTTTCTTTTATCTCTATCTCTATTTTTATTTCCGGAAGAAGGGACAGAAACTCGATAATTTTTTTTGGTTCAATAATTATTTTAAATTTATTATTGTTTTCGATTTTTAAGGTTGAGTGATAATAATAGTTTAGATCGGTTGAATAAAAGTGAATAAGATTGTTTTCTCCTTTAAGACAGACCCCTTGAAGAGAGGTGGATGAGGTTATTCGAGAAGAGGTAAAACGAGAAGCTAGTTCAAGTTTTTCTAAAAATTCATTTTTTTGTATAAAAATTTTCATTGTGATTGTTTTTACTTTATTTATAGTAGTAATAGAGTGTGTGTATAAGTGTATAAAAATTAGAATAGATTTTCAAGACAAAAAGAATTAATAAAAAAAGCCGTGGACAGGTGGTGGAAACTATGTTGGTTGAAAGAGCGATTGGGTTATTATATCAATCTCTTTTTTTAAATTCGGGTCCCGTAGGATAAGGTTGCTGATTTTTTGTTTGGCGTGAAGGGCGGTCGTATGATCTTTTCTGTTTAAAGTTTCCGCCACTTCAATTAAAGTTAATCCTAATTCTTTCTCAAGAAGATACATGGCTATCTGTCGATAAAAAGCAATTGAGGCCGCCCTAGAGGGACTTTTAAGGTGGGACTGTTTAATATTATAAAATGAGCAAACCGTCTTGATCACCTCAGAGGGGTTGACCCTTTTTTTCTTTTCTTTATTATCTTGAGAAAAAAACATCTCAACCGCCTCTAAGTCAACCCTATCTTTAATTCCCAACACTTTAGCATAGACAGAAAGAAGGGCTCCTTCAAGCCCGCGGCAGTCAATCACTCTTTCGGCAATAATCTTAGCCGCCTCAATATCAATATCAATACCTTTTTCTTTAGCTTTGATCAATAAAATGGCTGATCTTAATTCAAAATCAGGCGATTGAATGTCAACGGTTAAGCCGCCTAAAAACCTGGAGAGAAGCCGGTCTTCTAAATTTTTGATGGCTGAGGGTGGTCTATCTGACGTTAAGATAATCTGTCCACCGGCTGAGGCGATTGAGTTGAAAGTGTGAAAGAATTCTTCTTGAACGGCGTTTTTACCAGCAATAAACTGAATATCATCAACAATAAGAAGGCTTAAATAACGATATTTCCGGCGAAAACGGGGAGTGGATTTTTCTCTAATTGACTCAATTAGCTCATTGGTAAAGTTGTCTCCCGGACAGAAATATATTTTTTTGTTTTTATCTGCCTCTAAAATTTTTTTAGCAACTGATTGGGCTAGGTGGGTTTTTCCGACGCCCACTCCGCCGTATAAAAACAAAGGATTATAGGCGCTGCCCGGGTTTTTAACAACGGCTTGAGAGGCGGCGTAGGCAACCTGATTGGTTGAGGATACGGCAAAGTTGTCAAAATTATATTTATTATTTAGTCCGGATTTGGCAAAAATATCTTCGATGGAAGGTTCAAAAGAGAGAAGGGGTGAGTCAACTTTTTTTTTAGAGGGGGGTCGAATAACAAACCCAATGTTAATTTTTTTTTGAGAATGATCAAAAAACAAATGTTCAATTTCACCTGATCTTTTTTCTAAAAAATCATAACCCCCGGGACTATTTACGGCAAGAGTTATTTTGTCATCAGTCAATTTGACTATTTTTGCCTGTTTGAGCAGGGAGGGCATAATTGACTTATCTTCTTTATTTTTACTTAACTTTTCCAAAAAACTATTCCAGTAAGAGGATATTAGGGACATATTTTAACAATGTGGATAACTTATCCACAAATAATAAACAAGTCCACATTGAATGTCAAGAAGAAAAAAGACGAATATCTAATATCAAATTACTAATTTCTAACAAAATTACTAAAAATTAATTAATTTAAAATTTATTAGACATTTTATTGGATATTAGAAATTAGGAATTAGAAATTAAGCGAAGATTTATAGTTCGCCCAGTCCTTCTTTTTTTTGGATCTCTTCCTTGACAATGTTTAGGAAGCGTTCGGTTGAAGAGAGACGGCGATGGCCAACCAACTTGGCTATATATTCGACAGAAACGCCATTTTTTAACTGATGGGCAATAAAAGTGTTCCGAAGATCGTTAACAGTGGCTTTTTCAATCCCTACCTCTCGAAAACAGCGGGAAATAATCTGGCGGATGTTTCTAATTAATAAAGGCTGACCGGTGCGGGTAATAAAAAGATGGTCGCTTTTTTTCTCGTCAGGACGGTCTTTAAGATATTCGTCGATTGATTTTTTTACCGCTTTGTTTAAAGGAATATCTCTATCCGGCGTTTTCCCATATTGACAAATGTGAATGGTAGAGTCTTTAATATCGTTGACTTTTAATCCGGCCAACTCACCAATTTTCATGCCGGTTTGAAGAAGAATTTCAACTAAAGCGTAAGTTCGTGTTTCTTCCTTGGCAAAATCTCTTAAGGCCCGATACTCTAGTTTTGAAAAAATTCTTGGAGCCGACTGAACATATTTTGGATGAGAAACATCAAGGGAAGGATTTTGTTCGATTATACCATCATTTTTTAGATAACGAAAAAACGTTCTAATCGAATTAAGTTTTCTTGAGGCTGATTTTTTTGTGTAGTTTTCACTAATCAACTTATTGATAAAACCATTAACATGATCTTTTTTTACTTCACGAATATCCTCAATTTCTTGAGTGGTTAAAAAGCCAATAAACTGCTCAAGGTCTTTTTTATAGGCCACAACCGTAAAAGACGATTTTCCCTGTGATTCCAGATGTTTAATAAATCTACCAACCAAAGAGGGGAGTAGTATATTTTCCATAACACCCTATAATATAACATAAAATTATTATGATTTCAAGGACAAGCTTGGCGATTGATAAACTTCCCTTGCTAACGGTTTTTCTATTTGGTATAGTATTATTCTTGTTCTCATAAAAAAGGAGAGAAATCAAAGATGAAGGAAAAAAAAGAAACAATCAAAAAAGCCGGCCTAAATATCATGGAGGCACTTCTTAAAAAAACTAAACCGAACCTACTTAAGAAAGGAAAGGAAATTGAAGCCAAAATCGTTTCCATTTCGAAAAAAGGAGTCGTTTTTGATGTGGGCGGAAAAGCTCAGGCAATCTTAGGCGAGCTGGAAATCAAAGAAATTTCTACTTATCTACCCTATCTTAAAGTCGGCGATAAAATTTTGGTGAGAATAATTAGCGAAGAATCAAAAAATGGCTTCCCAGTCGTTTCGCTGAGAAGATTCTTTGATAAGGGTAAGTGGGATATTCTGGCAAAGAAGAAAGAAAAAGAGGAAGAAATTGACGTTCTTTGCGGTGAGTATGGGAAAGGCGGAGTCTTTATTAACTTCATGGGGATAAGAGGGGTGATTCCAAAAATTCAATTAACCGAACCGTTTATTTCCCAACCGGAAAAGATGCGCGGCCAAAAAGTCAAAGTAAAAATTCTTGAGGTTGATAAAGAAAAAAATCGCTTGGTCGTTTCTCAAAAAGCCTCGGTTTTGAAAATTTCTCATAAAGACATAATGAAGAAATTTGAGGCAATAAAAGAAGGAAAAATTTATAAAGCCAAAGTGTTGGGGGCATCAGAATTTGGGGTTTTTTGTGAGGTTGAAGGAGTTGAGGGCCTGATTCATATTTCGGAGATTTCTTGGGAAAAAGTTTCCAACGCCGCTTCATTTGTCACCACCGGTGATACGATTGACGTCTACGTAGTTGAAAAAAATATGAATGATCTAAAACTCAATCTTTCTTTAAAAAGACTGTTAAAAGATCCTTGGGAGATAATTGAAGAAAAATATCCAAAAGACAAAGAGGTGGAGGGAGAGGTGACCCGTAAAGAAAAATATGGCTATTTTATTAAACTTGAGCCGGGGATTGAGGGCTTAATTCATATCTCAAAATTGAAAGGCGACGAAGATCTAAAAATCGGTCAGAAAATTAAAGCTTTCATCGAAAGAGTCAGCAAAAAAGAACGCCGGATGAGTCTTGTTCTTCCTCAAACAGAAAAGCCGGTGATGTACCGATAACTTTATTTGTTTCTGGCGGCGAAGTTGAAAGGATAAAAGTATTTTTCCCAACCTTGATCACTAGATTGATAAATATTATCTCCCATAAAATTATCTATAAGAATTTCTCTCATTCGTAAAATTTCTTTTAAAGAATTTCTATTTTTATTATCATTAATGGTAAAATCGATCAGTTCCAAAGCTCTGAATAGAGAGTTTTTACTCATCTTCTGATTCTTTTTGTTTTTCCAAGAAATAATTCGGCCCACCTCAACTCCAATATTAGCCATTTGTTCGTGGATGGAAAATTGATTCCAGCGGGAAGATAGGTCGGTGTGGAAAATATCACTCATTTTGCTACCAATTTATTAACAAGAGAAATAATTTTTTCTTTTATTTTTTCATCAGTAATATTTCTGGATAAATTATTAAGCCGGGGCCTAACGTTAATCATCGAATCAAACTCAATAAAATCGTTTCCTTTTAAATCAGGGTAAAGATTAATTCCCCAAAGGTCATCTTGTTTTGAACCATTTTGTAATAAGAAGTTTTCTTCATCAGCATGCATCGAGGCATCAACCACCATAATTTCTTTTTTTATATCAATAACAGCCTTTATTAATCCACCAAACATCTTATTAGCCATTTTCCTAAGTTCGTTAAGCGAGATTTTTTTATTAACAAGTTTCATAAAGATAATTATAACATTGAAGTAGATTGTTTCTTCCTCAAACAGAGAAGCCAGTGATGTATAGGTAAACTTCGTTTATATAGTTTATAAAGTCATAAAGTCAGTAAAGTCCATAAAGTATTTTATTTCCAAAACTTTAGGCCCCTTACTTTTTTAAAATCTTTTTGATTGTTGGTCATTAATTCTAATTTATTGTCAAAACAACTAGCCGCAATTAGTGAATCAGCAATAAAATTAACTTGGTCCGTTCTTAAAAGTTTTCCGGCTAATAATCCAGATTTTCCTGTCAGCTCAAGAACAGTAAAAAATTGGAATAATCTGTTTGCCCGATCTAAGTCTTCCTTATTCTTAAGATTTTTATCGTTAAAAAATTCGGCTATAACAATAGAATTAACGAAAATTTTAACAAGATTTTGTTTTTGAAGAAGAAATAAATTACTTAGACTCTTATCAAATCCTTTTGTGTAGTCAATAATAATGTTTGTATCAACAAAGATTTTTTTCATATCAAGTGATCCCTTTTCTTAGTCTCCTCATATATTCTTTTTCTTTTTTACCTCTTCTGACTCTGTTCTCAAATTCAACTCCGGTTTCACCGCCTCCCAAAAACCCAAAAAATTCATCGATATCATCTTTTATCAATTCCTTTTTTGGCGGCATAATAACGGCAATCGGCTTATTATATTTACAAACCACCAAAGGAACTTCGGTTTTTTTCACCTCATCTAAATAAGAGGCTAAATTATCACGGAGTAAATAAATACTGGTTTTTTTCATATGAAGTCATTATAAATGAAGCTAAAAATGTTGTCAAGTTGTACAGATGTACAGAATAAATAATCAAACATTCATTTTTAATCCCGGGATTCTTTTAAAATGAGAGATGTTATTTGTAATAAGTATTAAATTATGAGTAAGACAGGTCACGGCTATGAGCAGGTCAAAATTATCAATGAGCTGACCTTTCAGGCGAAGAGATTTTCTTATCAGCGCAAATCTTTCAATGATTGGAAGGTCAACATTGACAATAATGACGGTTTCCAATAGTTCTTTAAACTGAGTTAATTTTTTTTTGTTTTTTACTTCAAGCAAACCTTCAAAAATTTCTCCAACGGAAATAATACTAACATAAAGCGACTCATTTTGTAGTTTTTTAATCGTTTTTACTGCTTGTTTTTCACCTTTTAAAAAGTTGATAAGAACATCTGAATCGACTAAGTACATATAAATTTAGGAAAAATCAGGCAATTTTCTTTTTAAATTTACTTTATCTTTTCTACTTTCATAAATAATATCAATAATTTTTTTGTTATCAATATCTGACCAGGCGCCGGCAAAGGTAAGAATATTTTTTCTTTTTAATAATGATTTAGGCTTAGTAATTTCAGCTACAGGAATACCAGCTTTTTTAATAAGAAAGGACTTGTCCTGAAGGTAAACCCAATCTAATATCTTAAAAAAATCAGTCCGAGCTTTACTAGCGTCAATAAAAGTAATATTATCCATATTTAATCATTGTACAAGATTGTACATTAATGTCAAGAGTAATTATCCAATCAATCCCTTTAAAGCCAATGCGAAAGTGATTGAAAAAATATTATTTACTCCGTAAAAACTGCAAAAAAATACCAGGAGTCATTATTTTAATATTAAATTTTTCTTTAATTTTGTTAATTTCAAAATCTTTTAAATTAAAAGTAATTAAAAAGTTAACTTTTGCTTCAACCGCTCCGGCAACAATGTGAGCGTCGTTTGGATCTTTAACATAATTTTTATAGACTTTTATAGTTTTTTTTATATCTTTTGGCATTTTAATAATTTTCAGCTTATCTTTTGTTAAAATTTTTAGTTTATTTATATCAAGGCCAAGTTTTTGAATGACGGTTGTGAGTTCTCGATAGGAAAAATCAGATATAAAATTAACAGAAACATTATTATTAATAAGTAAATAAGAAGCTCCAAGATGAGATATTAATGAAGAAATAACAACGTCAGAATCAAGAAAGATTTTATACATAAATTAGGTATTTTTTCGGGCTTCTTTTATTGCCTTTTCCACACGATCAAGATTTTTAAAATCTTCTTTTTCCGCTAAATAGAGATCATAGTCCATACCGGTTAAGGCAAAATAGACCGAAGTGACAGGAATGCGATAGACCTTGCCAATTTTTTTAGCGACGATTTCGCCTCTACCAATAAGATCGTAAACTGTATTTTTGGTCAACTGTAATATCGAGGCTACCTGTTCCGGTGTATATGTTTGAGGAATAGTTGTTTGGTTTAACATAACCAATTTATACCAAAGACTACAAAAGATGTCAATAGGCAATTAAAAAACAAAGTTCTTCCTCAAAAAGAAAATCTAAAATGAAAACTTCAAAACATTAGAATTATTAATATTTTAATTTTTTTTAAAGAAAACTCAATAAACTAAAGTCATTGTGATAAAATCAAGGTGGTAAAGCATATGAAATATTTACATAGTCGAAAAAGACCATTTCCATCTTTATACCCTTTAGACTTAATGCATCGAGCATACTTTCGCTCCAACGAGTATTATCCAGCTACATTTAGCCAAATAGTTTCAGTAGTTAAAAATGGTCAATTAGAATTTCTCCATACCCAGAGAGATGTTGAGAGATTGCAGAAAATTTTAGATAATGAACTACCAAAGAAACCAAAGCTCATCAATACAGCTAATAAAAAAATGCGCGTGGTTGGTAGGAGATTAGAAAAAGTCTACGAAAAGATAGACAGCACAAACTTAAAGCAAGCAAACACCTCTTCTCTTGTTAATTTTTTTGATAAATTAAATTATTTACACGAAGAGTTGCTTAAGTATTCTTGGTTTCCAATTCCTATTCTTCCCGAACATCTAACCATTCAACTCAACCAAAAACTAACGCCAAAAGTTAACGGGGAAAAATTCATCGCAGTTTTTCAAGTCCTTACTTCTCCTACGCAAGCCTCAGCTATGGAAATACAGCAACAAAATTTATTAGCGTTAGCAAACGAGATTAAAAAACTGCTAAAAGACAAATATGTTTGGCAAGTTCTTAAAGCCAAATGCCCTGAAGCTTATAGGAAAATTTTAGATTTTACTCATAAATATGCTTGGGTACCAGTAAATTATTGGGGTAATCCTTGGATGCCGCAAGATGTTTGGAAACTGGTTGGAGAAATTCTTAAAAAAGATGAGAATCCGGGAACAACTCTTATAAAAAGAAAAAGGCATTTTCCCATATTAGCTAGAAAGCAAAAATTACTTATTAAGAAACTTAACCTAAATAAAATAGAACAGTTACAGTGTGCTGTCCTACAAGATATTGCTATTATTCAAGATGAAAGAAAGGCCTTAGTGACAAAAATTCATTATTATACCAATCAACTATTGGCACAGATGGCTAAAAGAGCAAGCTCCACCATCATGGATCTCTGGTGGCTTACCACCAATGAGATTAAGCAGAGTTTTAAACAAAAAAACGTTGACAAAAAACTGATTAATAAACGGAAGAAGCTTTGGGCTTTAATAACCTTTAAAGATAAAGAAATTGTTCTGGAAGGTAAAAAGGCTGAAAAAATTTACCAAGAAATTATTAATGACGAGAAAGTATCAACCAGTGAAATCCAAGGTACTTGTGCTTCAAGGGGGAAAGCTAAAGGGAAAGTAAGAAAACTACTGACTCCAGATGAATCTGACAAGATGCAAAAGGGAGAAATATTAGTTACGATGATGACGACTCCTGATTTTATGTTCGCTATGGCTAGAGCCGCCGCTATTGTTACTGACGAGGGAGGAATCACCAGTCACGCAGCCATTGTTTCTAGAGAACTAGGCATTCCTTGCATAGTTGGTACAGGCAATGCTACAAAAGTTCTAAAAAATGGTGAACTTGTTGAGGTTGATGCAGATAAAGGAACTGTGAAAAAATTAGGAAAATAAATAAATTAAGTCCTTAACCTATTTTTTTCTCAATCAGCCCTTTTTCCTCTTCAGACGCGATCACTTTGAAGCCGACGTGGGAGTGGCAAATCAATTTTGAGGCATAGACTTCAATCAAACAAGCAGGGATAATTTTTAGATTGATATTTTCAATTATTTTTGTTTTTAGCAGTTTCTTGGAAATTAGATAAGCACGGTTTGTTTTTAAGGCTTTCGCTAATTTTATTAAATTTTTATAATCCCCATTATCTATTTTTTCCTGATATTTTACTTCAACTGGAATAAAGCCATTGATGTCTTTAATGACAAAATCAACTTCAAAATTTTTATATCGGTAAAACCAGATGGGCAAAGAAGAAAAAAAATTAAAAACATAATTCTCCACCTTTTTAGCAACGAAAGCTGCGGAAAAATTGGTTGAAGTCAAATATATTTTTTTTGCCGACCGGGATGATTTTAGAAGTTTTTTTGTTTTGTTATAACAAAAATTAATAAGGTAAGACTTTTCCAAATATTGAAAATATTTTATTGTTGTTTTAAGATTTATTCCTAAATCATTAGTAATGTTTTTGAATTCAAAAATGTCACTATGGGAAGCTTTGATTAGATTAAAAATAAGCTTTAAAATATCAACTCGCTCTACCGGAAAGAATCGCGGGATATCCTGTTCAACAATTTTTTCTCCAATAGAGGAGAGGTATAAATTTGCCTGGCTTTGATCATAGTCTTCTTTGATCAGTTCGGGGAATTGGCCAATAGTTAAATATTCACCAAATAAACTATCAACAAGATTAGGGTGCCCCTTGAAGCCCTGTTTTAAATCTTTAAAAAAAGGTTTTTTTAGGGAAAGAAATTCGCTAAATGACACAACCGGTATTTTAATTTCAACCAATCTACCAGCCAAACTTTCCACAGCATTTTTTTTAATAAATAATGAAGAAGATCCGCTTAAAAAGAATTTTATATTCTGACTTAAATCATAAAATGTTTTTATCACATCTTGCCAGTTAGGGACGTATTGAATTTCATCAAAAAAGATATAGACTTTTTTTTTCAATAATTTTGGTGGAGATTTTAAGAAAACTTCAAAATACCAGTTAAGAATGTTTCTTAATACTTCAGGATCAGTTTTGAACTGTGATTTTTCGAAAGAAAAAAAGAAAACATGATTCTTATCAGTTTTTTTATCTTCAAGATAGTATTTTATTTGATTTAGCAAGGTGCTTTTGCCAACCCGTCTCAATCCAGTCAAGGCAATTGCAGGCCTTTTATTCATGAAGTTGAGAATATTCCAGTAAATAGGGCGATAAAACCAATCTTTTTCCGGTTTTTGATAGTCGGCAGTCAACCATTGAGGATTTTGTTGATATATAAATTCCTCTATATTCATATTTTAGAAACATTATAATACCTCTATTATCTAAAGTCAAGGCTATTTATTCAATCAGCCCTTTTTCCTCCTCTGAGGCGATGACTTTGAAGCCGACGTGGGAGTGGCCGGCAAAGAAAAGTCCTTCACCGACTCCGGCTTGCAGTAAGAAATGTTTTTCCCCACCGGTCAAAAAAAAGGTTTGGGAAATTTTTTCGACCGCCGCGGTTGACTGTTTTAAAATAATTTGCAGTGACGAATTGGTAATAATTGCTCGACCTTCATCAGTGGACAAAAAATCTTCCACGTCTTGAGTAATGGTAGTTAAACCTAGGTGATATTTACGGGCGCGCTTAGCAAAAGAGTGAAGATAAGCGCCCGAGTCTTTTTGCTTAATCAGATACCAGGCTTCGTCCACTATCAAAACTCTTTTTTTCTTTTCCCGGCGGACTCGATTCCAGATATAGTCCAAAACAATATACATGGCCACCGGCCGCAAATTCTCTTCCAGGTCGCGGATGCCAAAGACAGTAAAAGGATTTTTTATATCAAAGTTTGAGTGTTGGTTAAAGATGCCTGAGGCGGAGCCGGAGACAAATTTTTCCAACCGGTCAGCCATTTCTTTTGATTCGGGTGTTTCCATACCGCTAAAAACTTTAAATAAATCTTCAAGTAGCGGCGGCTCTAAAGAAAATGTTTCCGGATCTTGAGTGATCCCTTTTTCCCGGTAAGCCAAAACTAAGGCCCGATCTAAAAGAGCGTCCTGTGACGGAGTCAATTCGCCCATAATCACTCGCATAAGAGAGTGTAGATCAAGAATTTTATTGGAAAGTTCATCTGGTCCGGCATTAGTTTTTTCCAGATCAAAGGGATTAATTTTATAACTGGACGAGGCCGAAAAGACAACATATTCACCACCAACGGCCGGCACTAATTTTTCATATTCATTTTCCGGATCAATAATAATAACATCGGTTCCCATCATCAGCAGTCTTAAAGCCTCCAGTTTAACCATAAAACTTTTTCCGCCGCCGGATTTTCCTAAGATAACCGAGTTGGCATTTTCCAAAGTAAACCGGTCAAAAATAATCAGCGAGCCGTCGTGTTCATTTAATCCATAAAGAATGCCTTCGTTACGGGTTAGGGAGGCGGTCGCAAACGGAAATGTCGTTGCTAAAGAAGTGGTATCCATATTACGCCAAACACCCAGTTTATCGTAAAAAATTGGCAGAGTTGATTTAAATCCTTCTTCCATTTCTAAAGTGGCCTGGCGGGAGATAATCAAAAGGGAAGATAAAACCGAATCAATTTCTTTAGTAGTTCGATTTAATTCCTCAAGTGTTTCAGCCGGGATAGTGACATAGAGGCCAAACTGAAAAAATCTCTCGGCCCCTTTAGCTAGTTCAGCTTGAAGGGAAAAAGCGTCGTCCAGCGCCACTTGAACGGTTGGGTCAACGACCTTCCCGGCTTTAATATCACCCTCAATCGTTGCCTCCATCTCAGCAATCTTTCTTTTTAAATCATCTAAAACATTTTTTGACTCGGTCGGATAGATATACATAGAAATATATAGAGGATGATCAAAAGTAATTAAAGAGTAAAGCCAATTAGGTGATACATAACGGGGGTAACCAACCACATATAAAGTTCTATAAAAGCGGTCGTCAATTTTCAAACTGTTAAAATCTACCTCAATATAAGAAGGAGCAATTAAATCTTTTGTGGAAACCGATCCGGCTGCTAAAAAATCAGCCATGTTGCCACTCCCAACAGACTTAAGATTGTTGGCAGGTGCTGTATTGTTTTTAGGTTTACCAAATAGATTAAACATAATATTAATTCAAAAGTCAAAAATCAAAACTCAAAATTTAAAGTAAAAAGTCAAAAGTGTTTAAAAAACTTTTTAATTTTGACTTTAATTTTTAACTTTTAAATTTTAACTTTTAACTTTGAGACATGATGACATCAGTATAACTCTCAACCGGCGCCAGTCGCCGGCCAGTCGCTGATGGGTTGTAAAGATTATAATAAAGTTCAGTTAACTCTTGACGTTGTAAAATACTGCCCTTTAGGCCAATTTTTGTAATCAATCTTAATAAATTATCACGTTTTGGATAAAGGGCGGTTTTTGCCCGAGTAAAAACATATTCCTTATTTAATGAATTAGGATTAGCGCCGCTAATTCCCATTTCAAGCGGCGAAAAAGGAACGACAAAGAAAAATCGTTTTTCTAAAACAGTATTTATTTTAATAATGCTTTTAATAAATTCTCGGTAACCAACCATTCTTTTTTGCAGAATATCAACTGTTTGTTTATTTATTTTGTCTTCCAGATAGTCTAAATATGTCGAGACGTCAATTTTTTTAGAAATAACTAAAATCTGAATAGGAAAAGATAATGAATTTAGAAGTTCGGAATAAGCATAGATCATTGAAGTCTGTTCTTCGGTTGACAGTAACCAAAAATTGACGGCTCCAACTTCAACAACTGTGGCCGCGGAAAAATCCTTCATCAGAACAACGTCATCCTTTATCTCTTCTATTTCAATAAAAGATTGTGTAGAAGCTTTAACGGGGGATGTGTGTTTAGTTGTGGCCATTTTTAAATTTCTAATTTCTAATTATTCTAATTGACCTAAATAATTTCCAAAAACCAATCTCCCAATTGGGAATTGGCATTTGGGTATTTTTTAGAAATTAGATCAATTAGGTTAATTAGGTCAATTCACATCATCTCTTTCGACATAATTTCAACTGGCTTTTCATTGATATTTTCTACCTTAATTTTCATTGTATCAAAAAAGAAGTTTCCTTTGGGGTCTTTGATCTCGAAAAAATAATCAGACGGGGGGAGGGGATTGTAAGTAGCAAAAACTCCATGGGAGTTAGTTTTCAGTATTCTAATCGGGTCGTTATCAAGCCCTTTTTTTATATAAACAAGAATTCCGGTCAAAGCGGTTTGTCTATAATTTTTTACTAATCCGCTTAAGAAAGGAGTTTTGACACTAGTTTGTATTATTGGCGACTGGTTGTTGGTGATTGGTGAACTGTTATTTGTGCGTAGGGTTTTTTTTCCTAATAAAGAGGAAAACGAATCGCTAAAAAGATTACTGATTTCTTGTTTCTTGTTTTGATTATCTGCCGGGGTTTTGTTACTTAGATATTTTGACAGTTTTTGTTGAGAATCAATATGAGACATGACCCGATGGGGGTCATCTGTAAAAACTAAATTTTTTAGAAAATAAATAGCTGGATTTTGTTTTTTAAAAAAATATTGAGTCGGAGAGGTTAATCTTTTTATTAAATTTCTTATCCAGATCTCCATTGGCCGATCGTTAATGGGAACAAAGGCAAAGGCAACGCCAATTAGAACCACGATTATTCCTAAAAAGAAGTTCAAAATGGGAATGGGAAAAGTATAAATAATCAATAGTCCAATAGGGATAGAAACAACAAGATAAATAAACTGTTTTATCGTCAAAAAACCTATCAGTTTAAATTCAAAGGTGGTGATCTGTCTTGGGATCGCATGCTGTTCCATAATTTTAGTATAACTAAAATTAGACAGTAGATGGTAGAATATAGGGGAAAGATTTCCCGGGCCTATAGTTCATCGGTAGAATGCATCCATGGCATGGATGAGGGCGGGGTTCAATTCCCCGTAGGTCCACAATTATTTTTATACTTCGTTAATAATATCCCTACACAACAATATAATTATCCATTTTTGTAGGTTATAAGCGGTAGACAAAAATAATACCTTTAGATATTCTATTTAAATGAAAACATATACTTTGCACGATCTTCCAGCAGATGAACGTCCACGTGAGCGCCTTGTCAAATACGGCGTTGAGTCATTATCTCTTCAAGAGTTATTGTCTTTGATTTTTGGCCGGGGAGTTAAAGGCGAATCGGTTGTCAGCATTTCCCAAAAACTAATCAGCGCTTTTAATTCGTTAGATCAACTATCTGAAGCGTCAACTGAAGAATTAAAGGAAATAAAAGGTTTAGGTTTAGCCAAAGCTTGTCAGCTAAAAGCTTGCTTTGAAATTTCCAGACGATTAAAAAAAGAAGAAAATTTAAGTAAAAATAAAATTATTAATTCACCAAAAGACCTTTTTCCACTTTTAAAAGAAAAAATTATTAATTTTCATAAAGAATATTTTATGGTGGTTTCTTTGGATAACCGTAACAAAGTTATTAACGTTGACACAGTTTCGGTTGGAACATTAAATTCAAGTCTAATTCATCCCCGGGAAACTTTTGAAGTGGCCATTAAAAATCACGCCGCGGCGATTATTATTTGCCACAATCACCCGTCAGGAGAATTAAAGCCGTCGGAAGATGACCTGATTATTACTGAGAATTTAGTTAAAGCGGGGAAGTTATTAGGAATAGATCTTTCTGACCACTTAATCATTACCAAAGATGGATATTTTAGTTTTAAGGAAAAAAAAATTATTTAAGAAATCAAAAGTCTTACCTAATCGAATAATGATGCTGAAATTAAATCTCTAAGGAACCGCCTTTTCTGTTTTCTTTGTCTATCAAATCAAACAGTTTACTTTCCTCGTTTCTTACTATTTCGGCAAACTCATTATCCGAATACTCGTAAGCTATTTTATCAAATTTTTCAAACGAATGTTCGGGTTTTAGATATTTATCTGCCCCTGGGAATGCCTTTTAAGGCCTCATATGGAGTAAGGTAACTATGGTAGATCCTTTTCTTTCGTCCTTTATCATCAACTTCTATTGTTGGAAATCCACAGGGCCGGTGATAGTTAAGGTAGGGATTAAAAAAGTTTCTGTAATATTCATTTATCTTATCTGCCAGATTTTGATTAATATGTTGCCAGCCCATATTTTTTCTTATGACACTGCCGTTTTTTCCTTCGACTAAGGCATTATCATTACAATGGCGGCTCCTTGATTTGATTTGATTAATCAAAAGTTTATTAAGCAAAGTTGCCACAACGTGATTGATAAATTCTGATCCCCGATCTGAATGAAAATTAAAGATAACAAAAGGATACTGTAAAAGAAGAAGTTCTAGTGCCGGTTTTAAAAACCTTTCAGATATTTGAGGAACACAAATAACTATCTCCCACTGGGTAATCTCATCAACCGCATTGATGTGGTAAACATCTCTTTGGTGGACTGTATCAATCCGAATTGAACCAGGGAGACCATTGGGATCGGGCTTTGCCTTGACATATTTTATGTATCTAGTATAATAGCGTCATGGAAGAACGACCATTAAAGCAGCGTTGGCGAGAAGAACCTAAGGTACTTCGTGATGCAACATCAGCTTCATTTATCGGAATAGCCCATCTTTCTACTTTTGTTGGGTTGGGCACTTTAACTCTTTTCTCCGAGAAACTTCATCTTCCGGATGCCAGCATAGCAGTGATATCTGGTGCATTTCTATCTGAGTTTGCACTAGTGCAATTTGCAATATTAAATACAATATTAAAAATAATACGCAGAAACATACAAAATCTTTAATAAATACTGCACAACATTGAATCTTTATCAGAAGCAGAGAGACTAAAAGAAGCTTTATTGGTTCATTAATTAGGGGCGTTTAATCGCGACGTCTGCCTTTCTATGTTACCAGAGCAATTACAAGAAACATATACAAGATTATTAAAAAAAATAGCCCTTGTTGCCGAAGCTTCTCAGCCTGGAGCGGGTAATAACTTTTACAAACTTGTGGATGAATCTAATTTAGAACAACTTGCTGAAAGAAGCTTGTTTATGCCAAAAGTTGAAGCACTGCTTGTTTATGGAAAAAGTTATGAAGAATTAAAACCCAATGAACAAGCAGTTTGTGACCAATATCAGTTGGGAGATGAACAGTCGCATTTTAGTAAGATTATGGACACCAATGAACTTTTAGGTATAAAACGAATCGTTGGCGTAGCTGACGCTGGAGATCCTTTAGTTGTAAGAATGATGTTAAATGCGGCCCGTTACCGAGCCGATCTGGGCTTAAAAGGTTACTATCCTGTTTCTCATAAACCAAACGTAGAAACAACTGATCTTAGAAATCCACTTGCTCCTCGTCAGGTTAGAAAAACTTATCTTTTTGTCAATGCCGTGTTCAGCGCTGATAGTAAAAAATTAGCCCATGATATGATGGAAATTTATCGTCGTCTCATCACTCAATACCCTCTTGAGCGAACAATGTTAATGCTTGAAGAATGGTTAATGAAAAATCAAATCCAAGATCCTGATTTAAGCTTTACTGCTGCTCAATTATTTCGAAAAGATGGCGATAAATTTGAATTAAAGATATTAAATGTTGGTGGAAGAAAAGTTGTTATTAAAGGAAATGAAACTAAGATTTTAGACTTTCCTCCAGATAATGCCGAGTTAGGATCATTAAAAACCAGAGTTGACGAGGAGATTGACCGACCTTTTGCTGAAAAATGTCAAAGCGGAAATACGTCAATGCTTGATGAATTAATAGAAAACGTCGATCTTAATAGGGTATTAATGTACGTATTGAAAGGGTTCTATGAAGGTTAAGAGGTTAAATCAACGGCCATGTGGCAGTCATTGAATCTTCCACCTTTCAAAATGAGAAGGATTCATTTTAATAGGGGTACAGGAGAAAGGCAGGTTAAGGACTGGAACAGAAAACAGCTTTAAGATAAAATAAAACAACATGAAAGATCTCAATATATTAAAAATTAACGAAAAAGCGGAAATGACGTCTGGGTGTATAAGGTTTGATAAGGGTTCGAGCAAGTTTCCTTTCCCGGAAGAATTCTTGCCTTTTATTGATAAAGTGAAAAAAGAAATAAGTGGCCGCTATTTCCATTATCCAAAAACCGGTGGGGAAATAGATTTAAAAAAAGAAATCATTAAACTAGAAAAAAGAAACAACCGTCTACTTAATTTAGATAATGTTACTATTACTCACGGGGGGATGTCCGGCCTTTTTACTTTTTTTTCTTGTGTTTGTTTTCCCGGAGATGAAGTCATTACCAATTCAAGCAGTTTTGAGGGTTTCTCTACAATCTGTGATTATTTTAAACTAAATCAGAAACGAGCAAGTTTTAACGATATTAAACAAGTTGAGAAAATAATCACTAAAAAAACAAAAGTAATTATTATCAACTCCCCAGAAAATCCAACCGGAAAAGTATATAGAAAAAAACAGATCGATAAACTTGTCGAACTTGCGGTTAGTAAAAAAATATTTCTTCTTTCCGATGAAGTAATGAACAAAATTATTTATGAAAACATAACTTGGTATGGTCCGTCAATAAAAAACAAGAACGTTGTGGTTATAAATTCTTTTTCAAAAACCTGGTTTATCCCAGGAATTCGTCTTGGTTGGATGGCAACAACAGATAATAAATTAACAGAGAAATTTAACAATTCTTTGGTTAGTCAATCGATTGGAGTTAGCCTCTTTAGTCAATTATTAATGATAAATATTTGTAAAAAAATAAATTACCAAAGCTTTTTAAAAAAAAGACTAAAAATTTTGACAAAAAGAAAAAAATTAGTTAAAGAATATTTAAAAAAATACAAAGTTGATTATTTGCAAGACATTGAAGGAGGAATGAATTATTATATTAATTTGAAACAAGATTCTTCCCAGTTAATCCCCAAAATTTTTAGCAAAGATAAAATTGCCCTTATCCCAGGTTATTTATTTGAGGGTAAGGAGTCAACCCATGCTCGTCTTGGCTTTGGAGCAGTCAATGAGGAAGAAATAAAAAAAGGGATTAAAAAAATCGCCAATTATTTATAGAGAATCTACTATATTGGCTATTTTCTGATTTCAAACTGATCAAACACTTCCTTCGGTTCTTGCCAAAAAACCTCCACTTCGGAAACATGGGAAACCGGCGGGCCTTTTTTTATTAACTCTATTATTTGCTTAATTTTTTCTTCGTCTCCCTGGATTTGGGCTTCGACAAAGCCTTCATTATTATTTCTTACCCAACCGGTAACATTAACTATTTTTGCCTGGATTTTTGTCCAAGCGCGAAAACCAACGCCAATAACATCGCCTTTGATGTAGAGATGAACTTGTTTGAGCATAATTTATTATAAATTTCTAATTTCTAATTACTCTAATTGACCTAAATAATTACCAATAACCAATTGGAAAATTGGGATTTATTTAGAATAATTAGATCAATTAGGTTAATTAGGTCAATTAACACTTGGATCAACCTCCTTTGCTCTCCTCAAATATTCTCCTGCTCTGTCAATGTCTCCTTCAGCTAAATATAGCTGGTAAAGACTATATAAGATATCTCTTGCTTTCGGGTTTATCCTTAATTTTTGTTCAAGATTGTCTATTATTAATTTTTTTTCGTTTTCTTGCCGGAAAGTTTCTTCTTCAACAGTTTTTCCATAAATATTTTTATTCATTTCTAAGATTTTTTGAAATTCCGGAAAAGTTTTTATTTTTTCCAAAAGACTAACAACTGCCTTTTTGTTATTATTAATCATTTGAAAATAAATTGGGGAAACAGTTTGACTATAAATTAAATTAAAGATTAAAAAGGACAAAAAACTAACAACAATAAAAAATCTTAAAATTTTTGATCTTTGGGCTGTGTTTTTAGTATTATCTTTCATGTTTATCATTATATACATTTAAGAAATAAGAATAAAATAGGACAGGGGCTTTATGATATATTATTTTTAATAAGCGTTTCTAGGATTTTACCACTTTGTTTAAATGATCCTCTAATAATAAAAGACAAATTGCTTAATATGAAATATTTTCTTGCAGCTCTTTGGATATCTTCAGCTGTAACTGTGTCTATTTCATGTAATAGATCTTTCATTGACAGTATTCTTTTCTCAAGAAGTTCTTGGGCTGCATAAAAACTAGCTAAATTATCAGGGCTCTCGAATGAAAAAACTACATCAGCCTTAGTTTTTATTTTAGTTTTATAAAGTTCTCTATCTGTAATCTTTGTGGTTTTGAGAAGATTAATTTGTTGAAAAATCTCTTTTATTACTTTTTTTATATTTTTTGAAGACGCACCGCAATATATATAGAATAATCCTGTATCAGAAAGAAAATAATTTCCAGTATAAGCAGAATAAGCTACTCCTAGTTCATAGACAAGCCTGTGGAAAAGCCTTGAGTTTACACCACGACTTAACACGTCAGAAAGAATCTGCATTGGGAAGCGATCTTGGTGAAGAAGAGACACTCCTGTAACAAACCCTACTATCATCTGGTTTTGTTTCAAGTCTTTTTGAATAATTTTTAAAGGAAAAGATTTAGGTAAGAACTTTAATTTTAAAGGCTTAGAAACTTCTTTGCCTTTTATATTCTTAAAATATTTATCTACAGCTTTTTTTACTTCTTCGACAGAAACATTTCCAACAATTGCAAGTACCATATTCGGCGGGACATAATATGTAGCCAAGTACTCCTTTAGTTTTTCTCTCGTAATGTTTTTTATAGATTCGATATCACCTAATGTTGATTTTCCTAACGATTGATTCTTTCCCCACAACCATTCAAACCATTGATCCCAAATTTCAACTTCAGGATTATCTAACTTACGTTTTAATTCTTCTATCACAATATTTTTTTCTTTTTTAATAACATCATCTTCTAATTTTGACCTGAAGAGGATCTCTGAAAGATAATGAATTCCAATATTCATATAATCTTTAGGAATTTTTACATAAAATAAAACAAACTCTTTGTCAGTAAAAGCGCCACTTCTCCCTCCGACTCCTTCAACATATGTGGCAAGTTCTTTTGATGAAGGAAAATTATCAGTTCCTTCAAACAACATGTGTTCTAAAAAATGCGCCAGTCCCGCTGTTTTCTCTGTTTCAAATCGTGGTCCGGCCCCAACCGTGAGATAAATAGTTATAGAATCTACAAAAGAAAAAGGCTGGGTAATAACCCGAAGACCATTAGGAAGGGTGAATTTTGAGAAATTTATTTTTTTATATATTTTTTGTTTCGTGTTTTATGTTTAATGCTTTTATTATATAATAAACTCATGCTTGAGGACTATAAAGCAACAAAAAAAGATTTTGAAGCAATTGAAGAGGGAATAAAAACGGTTTGGCGACCGGAATTGGATTTTATCTTTGAAAGGGAAAACTTTTTAAAAAATATTATCATTGTTAGTTATGATTCTTTGTTTATCTATCTCTGGACAAAACTTTATATTCCACATCTTGACCGTTTATTTTGCGGGCTTTCTGATTATTATGCCTACAAAATTCCTCATAAGATTAAATTAAAAGATGAATGGCAACTTGGTTGGAGGACCTTGGCACCCGCTGAACCATTAGATAAACTTCTTTCAAAAAGACTCCACCGCTCACAATTTGAAATCCCTAAGATAAATGGGGGTCTTCTGACTCCCTTCACCGAGCTTCAAAAAAAGAAGAACGTCGAACATAATGCCTACGTTACTCGGGAATCTTATTTGGCTACCATTGTTCATGAATTTGGTCACATATATTGGGATAAGCACAAACTTTGGTGGTATTCAAATAAAAAAGAAAACATTCAATACCTTCAAATCGCTAAACAACTTTATAATAGAAAGAAAAAAATCAAGACATCTTTCTATTTTCCGTTAAATCAAGGGGTTAGCGAGCTTTACGCTTTCTGCGCCGAATATTCTGTCAGCGAGCTTTTTTGGCCGAATCATAAACAGAATTTAGATAATTTTATCCAAAAAAGATTGGAAAAATTAATAAAAGAAGAACAACTAAAAGATTTAGATCGTGAAGATTCTGTCTTGGCTCCAAGCAGATATCCTCATGATTTTGCCTTTGTTTTCGGAAAAATAATTCTCTCCAACTTCCCTAAAAGTTGGCCAGAGATTTTAACCAATTTCATTAACTTGGCTTCGGCGGTTTAGGAGGTGGTGGTCTTAAATAATCTGGCAGCCATTTTTTGACAATTGTTGAATAACGTCTCTCCAATAATCATAAGTTAGTGGTTGAGCCGCTTTTTCCTTTCTGTTTGGAGAAAAACCCCCATAACAATGAAGACAGCGTTCATTACATTGATCGGTAATTTCTAACCAGGCGAATCGTAAATTTGGTTTGGGGATTTCGAGTTCCGGAGTGGCTGACTCGGTTTCTAAATTTTGCCGAACAAAAGCTAATCCCATTAAAGAAAGCCTTTGCCAAAATTCTTGATTATCTATTTCTCCTTTTATTGATTGGGCAGCTTCTTGATTAAGCGAATAAACATTACCTCTGGTTGTATCGTATAAAGCGGCTCGTCTTACTCCATTGACGAGGAAAACTCCGTGATCAAGTTTTAAAAGGTCATTTTTATTTTGAGAATTCAAGACTTCAACTATCGCCATTTTAAATCCCATTTAACTTCTTTTTCTTCTTCTTGTCAAGCGCATTTGGACAGGGAGGGGCTGGTTGAAATATGTTGTAGTAAAATCTAAAACTTTTGATTTTTTAACAATATTTTCATGCTGTTTCATATTCGCATATATTATATACTTTTTTTATGGACCAAATAGATTATCAAATTTTTATAGACAGGCTGATTACAATAAGTCTGGCAAGCTTAGCCGCAATTCTCGCCGCCGGCCTGACTCTAATTCTTATTTATTTAATAATTATTTATTTTCGTTTAAAAAAAAGAGAGGAAATTTCTTTAGAAATGATCACTTTGGAAGTAAAGATTTCAAAAGAAAATGAAATAAAAATTGACGCGGCTGACCAGATGTTCTCTTCCTTTTCTTCTTTGAAAAAGTCCGGCTTTTTTTCTTTCTTGGAAGTTGACGACGTGATTTCTTTTGAGATTATTGGAAAAAAAGCCGAGATTAGATTTTATGTCTCAGCTCCGAACAGGATTATTGACTTGATTGAAAAAACCATCTACGGTTATTATCCGACGGCGGATATTAAAAAAGTTGACGAGCCAAATATTTTTTCCGAACAGGGCAAAGTTGTTTTTGGCGCTTTAGTTCAAAAAGAAGCTCCTTATATGCCGATTCGTGTCTACCGTGATTTACCCACCGACTCCCTTTCGGCGATTACATCGGCTCTATCAAAGTTTGATGATAATGAAGCCGGAATTATTCAACTTCTGATTCGTCCGGCAGGGAGCAAATGGAAAAAATCCGGCAAAAGCTACATTTCCAGTACTAAGAAAAATGAAGCTAATCCGGAAAAAGCCACCTTTAAAACCGATCCAAAAGTACTTGAAAAAATTGATGATAAATGTTCCAAATCGGGGTTTGAAACAACGATTCGTTTTGTCGTCACTGCACCTTCCAAAGATATAGCCGATACTCATCTGAAAAATATTAAAAATGCTTTTACTCAGTTTAACTCCGACCTTAATAGTTTTAAATCGACAAAAACTTTATTTAAAGGCGGTTTCATGATTAATTTTATCTACAAATTTTTTCCAGTGGTTGATCTGCCGTTTGCTAAGTCAGTTTCGATTTTATCAACCGATGAATTGGCAACTCTTTTTCATTTTCCCAATAAAACGGTCGAGACACCTCACATCCAATGGTTAAAGGCGAAGACAGCTCCG
>Ga0209211_10003426_pt1 | contig 25860 bp, 30 predicted proteins | sample RifGroA2_FD_183992 | JGI IMG/M metagenome (GOLD analysis project Ga0209211, IMG submission 183992) | Groundwater microbial communities from Rifle, Colorado, USA - Groundwater A2 (SPAdes) (version 2) | ecosystem: Environmental > Aquatic > Deep subsurface > Groundwater | place: Rifle, Colorado...
CCTACAACGGCCAACCCGTCGAACAGTTCGATGCCTGGCTGGCGAATGGCGGCACGCAGCAGAAATCGCTTTGGCCCGGCACGATGGTTCTATCAGAGGGCTATTTCAACTCGCTGATGGATAGCGCCGTCCCGCTGGACAATCGCGCCCTGATGGCCCTGAAAGGTTCCGCGCTTGCGCTGGACGTTTACACCTGGCTGGCTCACCGACTGCACCGCATCGAGGGCAGGGGCGTAACGCTGCACTGGAAGTCCCTGCGGGAGCAGTTCGCCCAGGAATACACCGGGAAGGATGCAGACAAGGACTTCAAGAAGAAGTTTGTGCCGGCACTCAAGAAGGTGCTGACCGTCTATCCGCAAGCGAAGGTGAAGCCCGTCACTGGTGGCCTGCTGTTGCTTGGCTCCCCGCCGCCCATTGCCCCTAAGAACGGCGGGAAGTTTAGCTAAACTCCGATAGATCAGACCCCCCACACGCAGCACACCGGCCGCCCGAGATCGAGGCGGCCGCGTCGTTTCTGGCCGGCGCCCCTCTTGGCGGCCAATCTTGGGGATAAACCCTGTGGATAGCCGCACTTATCCACGATAGATCAGACCCCCCCACTCCGATAGATCAGACCCCCCCACCCCCTGTTTTCTCCGATAGATCAGACCCCCCCAGGGTCGTTAGATCAGACCCCCCCTAAACCGGTACGGTTAAGCCTTTAAGTTTTCCTATAAATATTTGCCTGTAATTGGCAGGCAAAATCAGTGGAAAACTCAACCGACAGCGCAAACCGAACCGCCCAAGCGGCCTAACGGCCGGGGCACCCCTCCGGGGTTCCCCCACCTTCGGCGGCTCCCCCTCCCGTTCATCGAGGCCCCCCCAGGGGGGCCGATCTACCAGCCCCCCGCCGCAGCTCCCCCGCTTCCGCCAAGATCAAGCATCCCAGCAGCTCAACGGCCGCAAAAGGCAGTCAGCAAGATGGGGCAGGCCGACCGCCTGCGCCTCGATCCAACAGCGTCACAGGACGGAAGGCCGCAAGGTTGGACGCCAAGAAGAGGGGCCGCCCCTCAAGAGTCAAATGGTCGACCTGGATCTGGCATCGCTAGAAATGGCGAGGCTGGTCAAGGTTGGCACCGGCCCCCAGCGCCGCCGGAGCGCGCCCAGGACGCACGATCACGCCCAAGGCCAGGGGTTGGGCCGTCCGACCCTCGAAAAACGCCTCTACGGCCCGTATGCAGCCCCGGAATCCGCCGGCCAGGTGCGCGGCGGCCGACCTGGCCGGGCGGGCGCGTAGTATTTCGCCTGTATGCTTGTAAAATGTAGTATGTAGTAGTATCATACAACATACTACAACGCTACATTTTTACAGGAGCGCATCATGGCCGTGACCAAAGAGCAGATTTTTTCCGCCGCTGACGAGCTGGCCGCCGCCGGCCAGAAGCCCACCCTTGAGGCCATCCGCCAGCGCACCGGCGGCAGCTACACCACCATTTCCCCGGCGCTGAACGAATGGAAGGCTCGGCAGGCCACCGCCGCCGCGCCGCTGCGCGAGCCTGCGCCCCAGGCCGTCGCCGACCGCCTGGCCGATCTGGGCGCGGATGTGTGGGCCGTGGCGCTCGACCTGGCGAACGCCCGCCTGGCCGTGGAGCGTGAGGCGCTGGAGAAAGCCCGCGCCGAGCTGGAAGCCGACCGGGCCGAGGCGACCGAGCTTGCCGACCGCCTGGCCGCCCAGGTCGATGACCTGCAATCCCGCCTGGCGTCCATCGAGACGGCCGAGCAGGCCGCGCGCATCGAGGCCGACGAGCTGCGCGGCCAACTGGCCGCCGCCCAGGAACAGGCGCACACCGCCGAGGCCCGCGCTCAGGAGATCGAGCGCCGCGCCGGCGAGCTGCGCACGGAGCTGGACAGGGCGCACCAGGACGCCGAGCAGGCGCGCGAGGAACTGGCGGGCGTCCGCGAGGAAGCCGCGCGCCTGGCCGGGCAGCTCGCCGCGCACCAGGAACAGAACGCCGCACTGCTGGCCCGCATCCAGCCGGCGGCCGACCAGGACAAGCCGAAGGGGCGCAAGTGATGCGGGCAGGGCTGGCCGCGTTCGCGGTCATCCTGGCGGCGACAACCGCCCACGCCGGCGAGCTGCGCGGCCGGGTGGTGGCCGTCGCCGATGGCGACACGCTCACCATTCTGGACGCCAGCCGACAGCAGCACCGTATCCGGCTGGCCGAGATCGACGCGCCCGAAAAGCGGCAGCCCTTCGGCCAGCGGTCGAAGCAATCGCTTTCCGATCTTTGCTACGGACGGGATGCCGCCATCGAGGACGGCGGGCGCGACCGCTACGGCCGCACCATTGGCCGCGTGAGCTGCGCGGGCATTGACGCCAGCGCCGAACAGGTGCGGCGCGGCATGGCATGGGTTTTCGACCGCTATGCGACCGACCGCAGGCTGTACGCGATCCAGGACGAGGCGAGGGCGGCTCGGCGTGGCCTATGGATCAACACCGCGCCGGTGCCGCCGTGGGAATACAGGGCGAAACGATAGGAAATGCACTGTTTTTAATGTTAAAACCAGTGCATCTATCGGGCTGATATTGACTCTTGAGGGGCGGCTTTAGCCGCTGAAGATTACTGCCCGCCGCGCCGCTGGCGAAATGCCGCCAGGTCGATCACGTCCGCCGTGCGCCGCGTCGCAGTCTGCATCGGTGTGGCCGGGGCAGGGCGGCCGGGTTCCGCCAGGCGCTGCCGCCGGCGGAACAGTTCGAGCAGGAACGACCCCAGGAAGATGCCGGGGATGAACGGCAGCACGATCAGGACGCCCAGGGCCGAGGCCAGCGCCCGGAAGGGCTTGGCGAGCCACCGCAGCGGCCCGCGCAGCAGATCGGCCAGCAGGCCATCGAGCAGCCAGAGCGCCACGGCCAGGACGAAGCCGCCGGCGGCGACCGTCATCACCGCGCCGCCGCCGAACCAGGTGGCCAGGCCGAGCAGCAGCAGATAACCGATGACGACGAAAACCCACATGGCCGCGCCCGTCAGCTATGGTAGGGGTTGGCGTCGAACCGCCCGGCATACTCGGGATCGGCCAGGTAGTTCAGCCGGTCGAGCAGGTAGGGATATTCGCCCTTCACCAGCACGATGGGCTTTTCCGGCCCCAGGCGCATGACCTCATCCGGCGTCAGCAGCTCGCGGCCGGCGAACTGCTGGCTTGAGCCGCTGGACTTGCCCCGGTTCAGGGAACCGCCGCCGCCGGAAACGCCGGTGCCGCTGTTGCGGCCGGTGTTCTCCGTCTCAAACTCAATCGTGGCTTTGCCCAGGCTGTCGCTGATGTACTTGGCCGTGTCGTAGTCGTCGGTGCCAAAGAACGACTTGGCGCTGTTCGCCAGGAAGGTTTGCCACTTCGGATAGACGCCCTTCAACTGGCTCAAGTCCTGGATGAACACCCAGAAGGCTAGGCCGTAGCCGCGCATCAGGCTAACCGCGTCCTCGATCTGCTTCATGTAGCCGAGCTGGCCGAACTCATCGAGCAGGAAGGCGACCCGGTGCATGGGTTGCGTGGTGCTCGACGTGATGGCCGCGATCACGGAGCCGATGAAGGCCCGGACAAAGCGGGCATTGGGGCCGATCTTGTTGGCGGGCAGCACCATGTAGACCGTCATCAGTTCGGCCTTCATGTTCGCCAGGTTGAAATCGGAGCGCGATACGGCCGCCGCGATCCGTGGATCATCCATAAAGGCCGTGCTCTTCTGCGCCGTCGAAATCACCGAGCCGCGTTCACGGTCGGGCATCCCCATGATGGTGTTTGCCGCCCGCGCCGGAAGGCCGAAAGCGGCCTTTTCGTCGGCGGCCATTTCGGCCAGGGTCTCAAAAAGCACTTCCTCGCCGGCGGTCAGGATGCGCCGCACTTCCGGCAGATTGCGCCGGCCTTCATCCAGTCCGGCAACGTGCAGCATCAGCCCTTGCAGCAGCGTCCGGGCCGACTCGTCAAAGTGCGCCTGCCCCTTCGGGTCTGGAATGACCAGGCAGTCAGCCAGCACGGCCGATTCACCGACGCATTCCGGGTCACTCGTATCGAGGCGATCCAGCAGATTGAAGGCGTGCGCCTCGCCCTTGGTCACTCCGAACGGATCGACCACGAAAACCTTATGCCCCAGCTCGCGGCGGGCGCGGGCCGTCACGGCCGCGTTTTCGCCCTTCACGTCGAGCACCAGGGCCGAGCCGGGATAGTCCAGGAGGTTAGGGATTACCGCGCCAATGCCCTTGCCGGAGCCGGTCGGGGCGACAGTCACGACGTGGCCGGTAAAGCGGAAACGCTGATCGAGGCCGGCGGGCGCACCGGCTACCCTGCCCAGGGCGAAACCGGTGGGCTTGCCGGGCGCGACCAGGTGCCCGGCCTGGCGGATTTCCGCGACCGTGCCCCACCTGGCCGACCCATGCGTGACCGGCTGCGCGCCGGGAGCGGAAGCGGCCTGAACGGCGGCCGCGCCGATGCTGGCAGCGCCGCCCGGTTCACCCCGCAAACCGGCCCGCAGATTGTCCAGCCAGGCCCCCAGGACGCGCAGACGACGGCCCAGGGTAGAGCCGTCGCCGAGCCTGGACGCCAGCGCGCCGCAAATGCGGCCGCCTTGCGCATACATGGCATAGGTGCCGACCAGGGTTGCCGCGATCATGGCCCAGGAAGGCAGGAACGGAACCAGCACGAACGCCAGCACCATAGCCGACCCCGGCAGCAGGTAAGCGAGCGAGGCCGCGCCCGCCAGCGTGATCGGGTTTTGCTTGCGCTTTACGGCCACCACGACCGCGCCAAGCATCAGCACGAACAGGACGAAGAAGAAGATGCCCCAAACTTCGGTGATGCGCCGGGCAAAGCCGCCGAAATAGCCGCTTACCGTGTTGCCTGAAAGCTGCTCCCGGCGGGTCTCGGCCCTCTGCTCGACCTGGCCGCGATACTCCGCTAGAACCTTGTCGCCTTCCGCAGCCGCCAGCCCCTTCACGAACTCAACGCCCCGCGTCACGGACTGCTGCACCACATTGACGCCGGCGGTAGCGGCCGCCGCCGGGCGCTGGCCGTCCAGGCCGCCGGAAATCCGGGCGCTGAACTCGTCCAGGTTCGCCGCCGTTCCCAGGCCCGCGTTCTGCAAGAAAAGGCCGAGATCGGAGCGGTACAGGCTAAGGATGTTCGCCGCGCCAACGGCGTTCCGGCTTGCCAGCGCGGCCGCTTCCATTTCCTTCAAGATGGGCAGCAATTCGGCCCACTTGGCGCGGTAGGCGTTCCAGTCTCCGGCATTCGTCGCCATTGCCAAATCCTGCTGCCCAATGTCGAGCTTTTGCAGGTTCGCTTCCCACGTCCGGTAGGTCGATTCCTGCGCGTCACAAATGCGCTTCACCCAGGCGTCAGCATCCGCCGCGCCGTAGAGCTTTCCGGCTTCGGCCGCCGGGTTGCATTCGGGGAAAACGCGGGCGTGCGCCGTTGTCGCCAGAGACAGGCAGAACACGCCGAAAAACACCGCCGCCACGGCGGCCCACAATCGCGCTGCTAGAGCTTCAAAATCCATCATGCTTCACCTCTCTGTCAGGTAGAAATTGACGGCTAGGAACGGTTGCCGCCGTCCTCTCCATCATCGGAAAAAGCCTCATCGCCGGCCGCCTCAAAGCGCGCTTTGGTGGCGTCAGCGTTCGGCCCTTTGAGCGCGCCGGCCGCGAGGGTCAAAGCGCCCAAGATCACGGATGCCGGATAGTCCGCCATGCCGGACTTGATGACCAAGCCGCCAAGCCGAATCTTGCGGCGTGCATCTTCTCTCCTGGCGTTCATCCGAAGGCGTCCCAAATCGCGGTCAGTTCGTGCCAGGCGCTGCCGGAGCCGGAGCAGCTTGCTGGGTTTCGCCTTTGCGAAATTTCGAGGCGATAGCCTCAAACTCCTTCCGCATGGCGGCGTCGTCAATGTCGAGATCGCCGAGACCGGCGGCAATGGCAATCTTGCCGATGCGTTCGGCGGCCTTGCTTTCGAGTTCAGCCAGCTCGGCCTTGATGCGGTTCAGCTCGGCCAGCTTGTCGGCCTTGCGTTCGGATAGGGTCTTTCGTGCCATCGTTACAGCTCCTTTCGTGATTGCGGGTTATGCCCGCGTGATGTTAGCACCTTGCGACGCTGGTAGGGAAGGCACGGCGCTGGTATAGTCATGCAGCAAAGCGAAATGCGCACTTACGGGTTGCTGCGCAACCCTCATGCGGCCGGGGATACCCCGGCACCCCTTTTTAGCGGCTAAAACGCCAAGGAAAAAAATGGCGATCTACCACTTGAACACGCACACGATAGGACGGGCGGCCGGGCATAGCGCCGTGGCCGCTGCCGCCTATCGTTCCGCGTCGTCGCTGGTAGATGAGCGCACCGGCGAAGTGTTCGATTTCACCCGCAAAGGCGGCGTGTTGTCGTCCGAGATAGTCACGCCCGCAGGCGTGCCGGTTCCCGAGCGTGCCGCCTTGTGGAATGCCGCCGAGACCGCCGAGAAGCGAAAAGATGCGCGAGTGGCCCGAGAGTGGCGGGCGGCCCTGCCGCATGAGCTGAACGAAGCCGACCGTAAAGAGCTGGCAACGCGCATGGGGCAGGCTATCGCAGACCGCTACGGCGTGGCCGTGGATGTGTGCATTCACGCACCAGACAAGGAGGGCGACGACCGGAATTTTCACGTTCATATGCTGGCGACCACGCGCACCATTCAGGCCGATGGAACGCTAGGCGCGAAGGCCGTCATTGAGCTGGCGAACAAAGACAGGCAGAAAGCGGGCATTCCTGGCACAAGCCAGGGCGACATCATCGAGATTCGCCAGCAGTGGGCCGAGCTAACAAACGAGGCGCTAGAGCGGGCCGGAATCAGCGCCCGCGTAGATCATCGCAGCTATGCAGATCAGGGCGTAGAACTCACACCAACCAAGCACATCGGCAGCGATGCCGTGGCGATGGACAGGCGCGGCCTGGAGGCCGACCGCATCGACATTCACAACGCCGACCGGCAGGAGCAGGCGCGGCAGATTGTCGAGCGGCCGGAGATCATCCTAGACAAGCTCACGGCCACGCAAGCGGTATTCACGCGCCGCGATATTGCCGCAGAGCTGAACCGCTACATTGACGATGCCGACCAGTTCCAGGGCTTGCTTGCCAGGCTGGAAAATTCGCCGCTTCTGGTCGAGATGGAACCGGCCAACGGGCGCGATCCGGCGAAGTTCTCCACCCGCGAAATGATCGACACCGAGCGCGGCATGGTGGACAGTGCCGAGCGCCTGGCGAGAACCGGCAGGCATGGCGTTTCCGGCCCGATCACGAACGCCGCGATTGATGGCGCGGGCACCCTATCGGCCGAGCAGCAAAACGCCGTCCGGCACGTTCTCAAGCCGGGCAGCCTGGCCGTGGTCATCGGCGACGCCGGCACGGGCAAATCGTTCTCGATGAAGGTTGCACGCGAGGCATGGCAAGCGCAGGGCTTCAACGTGCGCGGCGCGGCCCTGGCAGGAAAGGCGGCCGACGAATTGCAGGCGGGCAGCGGCATCGAAAGCCGCACGCTCGCCAGCCTTGAATTTGCGTGGAAAAACGGAAAGGACAAGCTCACTTCGCGCGATGTTCTCGTGATCGACGAGGCGGGCATGATCGGCAGCCGCCAGCTTGGCCGCGTGCTGAAAGCCGCCGAGCAGGCCGGGGCAAAAGTCGTCCTGCTGGGCGATGACAAGCAGCTTGCCGCCATCGAGGCCGGCGCGGCGTTTCGTGCCGTCGTGCAGCACGTCGGAGCGGCGGAAATTACCGAGGTGCGCCGGCAGAAACACGCCTGGATGCGCGAGGCCGGCCAGCAGCTTGCGCGCGGTTCCGTGGCCGATGGCCTGGCGGCCTACGCCGAGCGCGGCCACGTCCAAATCCACGGCAGCCGGGAGGCGGCGCGCGACGCCCTGGCGGCGTCCTACGTGGCCGACCAGGGCAAGGGAAGCCAGATCATCCTTGCCCATTCCAATGCGGACGTTCAGGCGCTTAACCAGGCCGTGCGCGATGCCAGGAAGGAGCGCGGAGAGCTGGCCGGTTCCGCCCGGTTCATGACCGAGCGCGGCGGCCGCGAGTTCGCTGCCGGCGACCGCATCGTGTTCCTGAAAAACGACCGCGATCTAGGCGTGAAGAACGGCACCCTTGGCACCGTCGAGCGGGCCGAGGATGGCAGCCTGGCCGTGCGCCTGGACAGCGGCGAAGCGCGCCAGGTGCAGGCGTCCCAATATGCGGCCGTCGATCACGGCTATGCAGTCACGATTCACAAGGCCCAGGGCGTAACGGTTGATCGCGCCTACCTGCTGGCGACCCCCGGCATGGATAGGAGTCTGGCCTATGTCGGCATGACCCGGCACCGCGAGGCCGCGACCCTGTTTGCCGGGGCCGACGACTTCACCGACCGGCGGGCCGGGCGGCTGGTCGATCACGGCGCAGCGCCCTACGAGAACAAGCCGGAGAACCGCCCGAGCTACTTTGCCACTTTGGAGAACGACAAGGGCGAGCGGCACACCATTTGGGGCGTCGATCTTGAGCGCGCCATTGCCGCCAGCGGCGCGCAGCGCGGCGACCGCATCGGCCTGGAGCATGGCGGTTCGGAAACCGTGCGCCTGCCGGACGGCACCACGGCCGAGCGCAACACCTGGCACGTTCGCGGCGCGGCCGAGCTGGCCGCCGGCAAGCTGGCCCAGGTGCTGGGCCGCGAGCGGCCGAAGGAAAGCACGCTGGACTTTGCCGACCGGCGCGGCTTCGACGGCGAGAACGTCATGCGCCGCTGGCTCGAACGCGGCCGGGCCAAGGTGGCCGAGCTGGCCGGGAAGATGCAGCGCGCCATGCGCCGCAGCTTGGAGCGCCACGGCCGCCCCGACCTCATGCCCGCGACCGACATTGCCGGCCGTCCGGCCGTGCAGCGGCCGCAGCAGATCGAGCAGCCGGCAGCGCCGCAGCGGCCCCAGGCCGAGCGCCCGGCCCCCGACCCGCTGGCCGGGTTCCGCGCTGGCGTCGAGCGTGCCGAGGCGGCCGGCGGCGGCTTGGCGCTGGACGTGGCGAAGGCACAGCTTGCCGTCGCCCAGGAGTTCCAGGCGGCCGGGAAAGACCCCCGGCACCATGCGGCCGCGATCATGCAGGAAGGCCAGCAGAGGGCCTTTGCGGGCCTGGCGCAGCCGTCCCAGGCCAAGGCCGAGCCGGAGCGCCCTGCGGCCGTCCAGGTCAGCGAGCAAGACCGCAAGCGGGCCGAGATGTACGCCAAGCGAGAGGCCGACCAGTTCAAGGCGCTGGCCGTGAAGCGGCAGGCGGGCTTTGCAGGCTACACCGACCGCAACCCGAGCGCCTGGCGCGAGCTGCCGCCCGAGCTGCGCGAGCGCATCGAGCGGTTCAACGCCATGCCGAAGGAGCGTCAGGCCGTCGAGCTGGACAAGATGCAGCGCGAGCTTGCCGATAGGTATGCACGCGACCCGAAGGAGATCGAGCGCAGCCGCCAGCGGCAGCGCGAGCAGGAACGCGGCAACGGCGGTTTGAGCCGATGACGCGCAATTTTCAACCAACCAGGAGCACGCACCATGAGCACAGAACCGACGAACGACGAGCTGGCCCAGGGCTACGCCAAGCAGATCGAGCAGGCGCAGCAGCGGCGCGAGGCGAAAGACCTTGAGCGGCTGGAACGCCACGGCCAGGCGGCCGCGCAGCAGTCCCAGGCCATCGAGGCCGAGCAGAAGCAAGGCCAGCAGGGCCAGCGCTTCGAGCTGGACGCCGGCCAGAAAGTCGAGCTGAACGAGATCAACGGCCAGCAGGCAAAGACGCTGGCAAAGGAATTAAACCGGGACAACGAGAACGGCGACCAGGTGAAGCAGGCCCGCGCCCGCGAGATCGCCGAACGGTTCAAGGAGAAGGCGGCGCGCGACCGGGAGCAGTCCCGCAGCTTTAGCCGCTGAAAGGCGGCGCCAGGGCGGCGGCAACCGGCCCAGGCGCCTAACCACAACCCCATCCGACAGAGGGATGAAATCATGGCTGACACCAATGTTACCGGCGGCGCCCGCCGCGAGCTAACGAAATACCGCGTGACCTTCGCGGCCGCCGTCATCGGCCTGGCCGGGGCCGGCTGGATGTTCCAGGCGGCCTATGAGCAGCACATCAAGGTTTTGCAGATCGGCGACGACACCGGCCAGCGCCTGCAAATGCGCGGCCTCAACCACGACCAGGAGGGCGCGGAGCATGGGCAGCGTTGAATCCTGGCGGCGCGCTGCCCTGGCGGCCTACGTCCTGGCCGGTGCCGGCCTGGCCTCGGGCGGCTATGCCCTTGCCACCACGCAGGCGAACGTGAACGCCATCGCGGCCGCGCAGAAGCGTCTTGATGACGACGAGTGGAGCAAGCATCAGGCGCACGCCAAGACCGACAGCGCCCGCAGCGCCGCCGGCGAAGGCGTGGCGCTGGACGCCCGCCCCTACCCTGCCGCCGTCGATTGGTCGGCCGTGGCCGGCCAGGTGATGCCGTCCGTTGTCATGGTGGCCGTCATCGAGCGCGCCAAGGGCGACGGCAGCCGTAACCGGGCATGGCTTGTCCCTGGCGTTCAAACCAACCTGGCAACCGAGCTGCTGACCCGTTACCGGGCCTGGCAACACGAATGGGCGAAGGCCGACCAGGAACGCGAATGGGTGACGCTGGGCGCGGGCTTCCTTGTCGGCGACGGCCGCACGGCGCTGACGGCCGCGCACGTCCTGGCCGGCATCGAGGGCGTGCGGGTGAAGCTGGCAAGCGGGGAATGGCGCAGCGCCCGCGTGGCGCGCATCGACCATGTGCGCGACGTGGCCGCGCTGCTGATCGACGGCGAGCCGGGCCAGCCGGTGCGCGTGGCCCCCGCCCTGCCACGCCAAGGCCAGGCCATCGCCGCGATCGGCTCCCCGAAGGGCTTGGACTTCTCCATGAGCGCGGGCATCGTCAGCCGTCACGGCCAGGTCGGCGGCCTGATTGGCGCGGCGGGCATGTTGCAGATCGACGCGCCCATAGCGGGCGGCAACTCCGGCGGCGTTGTCGTCAATGGCCGGGGCGAGGCCGTGGGCCTTGTGAGCCACAGCGCCGGGCCATTCACCCAGGCCGTGCCCATCGGCCGCGCCTTGGCCGTGGCGGGCTTGTAGAGGCAACCAGGAACAGCAAGGGCGGCCAGGTCGCCGCCCTTTTCGCGTCCGGGCCTGCATCGTCGGAACTGGCGATGCAGGCCCGCTCTCCCCTACTCTTCCAGACCGTGCATGGCCCGGGCCCGCGCCGCGACTTCGCGGGCGTGCTCGATATAGGCCGGGTCGGCCGTAGCTTCGGCGTCGGCCAGGAACGCGGCCAAGGCCTCGGCACTGGTCAGGCACTCGGCCGGGTCATAGGGCGTCAGCCCTTCACGGCCGACCGCCGGCGCATCCACCCATTCGCGTTGCCCCGGCGGCAATGGATACTGGCCGGATGCTTCGGCTTCGGCCAGCAGCTCATCGAGCGTGCGGCGCACCTGGTCAGGCGTGATGGCGCGGGCCGGGTCGGCCTTCAATGCGTCATAGGCCGGGCCGGCCTTCTCATGCAGCCAGCTTTCCAGGTTTTTCGGGTCGGTCATCGGCGAGCCTCATCGAGCCAGGCCAGCGTTTCGGCGTCACGGGCGGCCACGCGGGCCACCAGCTCGCGCACCAGGACGGCTAGGCTCATGCCGTGCGCGGCCGCAACGGCGGCGGCTTCGGATTTCACGGCCGCAGGAACGGTGGCGCTGATGGTGGCGGTTTCGTTGCTCATGTCCTTCCCTTCTCTCGAATGCGAGCCGCCAGCGCGGCTAGGCGTTGCGGGTCTCGCGTTTCGCATTCCCAGACTACCAGGGCCGTCCAGCCGGCGGCGGCCAGCTCGGCCAGGTGGCGGGCGTCACGCGCCACGTTCCCATCCAGCTTCCGGTTCCAGTAGTCCGGGCGAGATTTCGGCCGGGCGGCTGCCTCGCAGCCGGGATGCTGATGCCAGAAACACCCATGCACGAACAGCGCAACGCGCCGGCTTGGAAACACCAGGTCAGGAACGCCGGGAAGGCGTCGATCATGGAGCCGGTAGCGCAGGCCTGCGGCGTGGAGGAAGCGCCGCACGATCATTTCCGGCCCCGTGTCGCGGGAACGCACAGCCCGCATGGTGTGGCTGCGCTGTTCCGGCGTCTCGCTCATTGGCGAAATTCGATTTTCAGGCTCGGGTCGGTTTCGACTTCTTCCACGATCTCGTTATAGCGCGTCACCACGTCGCCGACCGCGACGCGCCGGCCTTCGGCCGCGAACTTGCCCAGCTCGTAGAGGTTCAGGGCTACGAACTGTTCAACCTCGAAAACGTCGATGCGTTCGCCCAGGCCGGCATTCTCGGCCAGCCCTTCGGCAACCGTCAGCCCTCGCGCTGTCGTGACGATGATCGGCCGGTGGCCGTTGTCTATGTTGTCGCGGCAACGGCCAATGACCGCTTCGCCGGGCGCCGTGGTGACGTGGATAGCCACATCGCCAATGAAGAAATCGCCGTTGCGGCCTGATTGCGCGTCGGACGTTGAAAAGCTGTTGTGCTCGAAGTTGCCGGCGCCCAGGGCGCAATCGAGCTTGGCCCCGACCAGGTGTTGCAGCACCGCGCCGGCATACTGCATCCCCGGCGTGTTGCGCTGCCGTTCTTCGGCTTGGGCGATCACGTCGCGCACCAGCGTTCGCAGGCTGCGCGAGGCATCAAGGCGAATCTTGAACGGCTTGGCCGAAAAGAACTCATGCACGCGCTCAATCCAGAACGCTTCCACGGCATCGAGATCGACCGCGCCGCTGGCGGCCTGGCCGTTGAGGAACGCCACATACTCGCGCATGTTGCTGATGCTGCCGCGACTGGTGCGCCCGCCTTCAGCGGCTAAAACGCGGGTGATGCCGTGACGGTTCAGCACCGCTTGCACCGCGCCTTTGCCCAGGCCGAGAACCTGGCCGCCGGCGTCGGTCAGCAGCTTGTCGGGATCGAGCGGCAAGCCCATCTTGCGCGCGTGCTGGGTGACGACCAGCGCCACGCACAGCGGGCCTTTGCGGTTGAATTTTCGGTCTTTGTTGAAGTCCCGCAGGGCCGTTAACAAATCCGTCATTACGCTGCCTTCTTCTCGACCGCCAGGGCCGCCGCTAACAGCGGTTCTAGGATGTGTTCGGCCAGGAAGCGCACGACCGGCACGGCCACGCCGTCGCCGGCCAGGTGATAAGCGTCGTTGTAGTTCTTGGGCAGTATGTAGGTGTCCGGCAGCCCCATGAGGCGGGCCGCTTCGCGCGGCGACAGCAGGCGCGAACGAACGCGCTTGCCCTCGATCACCATGATGGTTTGACGGCTCGAACCTCCAACGGGCGTGCGCAGGCAGCCGGCCACGTCATCGAAGCGGATTTCGGCGCGCTGCGCCTTCTCGCCGTTCGGGCCATCGGCGCGGGTGCGCTTGTAGATCGTGCCCACCACTCGGCCGCCGGCCTTCTTGGCCGCCGCGACTTTCGCTAGGTTGTGCGGGTTCATCATGCCCAGCAGCTTCTTGGTTTCGGCGGCCGTGTGCCAGGCGACGCCGTGCGGCTCATCTTCCACCAGGTCGGCAAAGATCGACGTGCGCGCCGGCGGCGCCGGCAGGCGCCACCACACCCAGGAGCTTTGCGAACGCTTCGAGAGCTTGCCGTATGCCTCGACCAGCGCGGACGGATGCCATTCCCCTTCCGGGCCATCGGCGACCAAGGCGCGAGGAATCGGCGAGGACTTGCGCACGCCGATGATGAACAGACGGGGCCGCGACTGCGGGACGAAATGCACCGCATTGATGATGACCGCGCCGAAGCGATAGCCGCCGCCGGCGAGCGCTGCGCAAATGGCGGCGAAGTCCTTGCCGTCGTGCGAGCTGAGGGCGCCAAAGACGTTTTCGAGCACGACCAGGCGCGGTGCCCGGTCTTCCTCGCCCAGCGCCTTGACGAGCTTCCAGAACGGCCAGAACGTGCCGGAGCGTTCGCCCTTGAGTCCGGCGCCGGCGCCGGCCAGGGAAAGGTCTTGGCAAGGGAACGAGGCCCAAGCCAGGTCAGCCGCGCCCGGCAGATCGGCCGTGGTCAGCGCGGCCACGTCGCCGACGCGCAGATGATCGGCGCCCCAGTTCGCGGCGTAGCTGGCCGCCTTCTTCGGGTCGAAGTCATTGGCGAGGAGGCATTGCCAGTCGGGGCCAAGGCCGGCGCGGGCCATGCCTCCACCAGCGAAAAATTCATAAAAACTAGCCATTGGCTCCCCCTGCGCCTTGATGGCGCGATGACGAAGCGAGACGCGCTAGGCGTTCCGTCACGGCTTCGGTAATCCAAGTGTTGCGCGATACGTTGCCTGCCCTGCGCGAGCATTCGGCATCAATAGCTTTCAGTACCTCGGGAGGGAGGCGCAGATTGATGCGCTCCAGCGCACTAGAACGCGAATCTTTACGGGCGGCTTTCATAGGCGCCATTGTGGCGCCATCGTGACTCAAGGCCAAGGTATTTATTGTAAATGTCGCATAAGTCCTAAGTTTTGCGACACGCCCGACCCTCCCCTCTTTCCTGGCGTCATCGTGTTGCAAAAATCAGTCGCAAATAGTTTATTATTTGCGACGATATTTGCAACGAAGGGCGCACCATGAAAGACAAGCCGATGATCGGTTACGCCAGGGTATCGACCGACGACCAGGATTTGACGAACCAACGCGCAGAGCTGCACGCCGCCGGCTGCACGCGCATCTTTGCCGAGAAGATCACCGGCACCCATGCCAAGCGGCCGGAGCTGGGCCGGATGCTTGACCACCTACGCGCCGGCGACGTGGTGACGGTCACGAGGCTGGACAGGCTGGCCCGTAGCACCCGCGACCTGCTAGACATTGCCGAGCAGTTGCAGGGGTCGCCTCAGAAAACGGAAAATAAAGCACGCTAAGCCGGTTGCAACGGTCGTAGCGGCCTGAACTTGCCCGCGCCGATCTTGGCGCTGCTGCGCCAGAGGTAATCGCCGGTCAGGTTGATGTGTTCCCAGCCGAGCGGCGACAGGTATTGCAATAGCGCGTCATCGACAGCATGCCCGTTGCCACGCAACGCATGTGCTGCGCGCTCCAGATAGACCGTGTTCCACAACACGACGGCCGCCGTCACCAGGTTGAGGCCGCTGGCCCGGTAGCGCTGCTGCTCGAAGCTGCGGTCGCGGATTTCGCCCAGACGGTTGAAGAATACGGCGCGGGCCAGCGCGTTGCGCGCTTCGCCCTTGTTCAGTCCAGCGTGGACGCGGCGGCGCAGCTCCACGCTTTGCAACCAGTCCAGGATGAACAGCGTGCGTTCGATGCGCCCCAGCTCGCGCAGGGCGATGGCTAAGCCGTTCTGGCGCGGATAGCTGCCGAGTTTCCGAAGCATCAGCGAGGCTGTCACCGTGCCCTGCTTGATCGAGGTCGCCAGCCGCAGAATTTCATCCCAGTGGGCACGAATAGCCTTGATGTTCAGCTTGTCGCTGCTAATCATCGGTTTGAGCGCATCATAGGCGGTATCCCCCTTGGGGATGAACAGCTTGGTGTCACCCAGGTCGCGGATGCGCGGCGCGAAGCGGAAGCCCAGCAGGTGCATCAGGGCGAAGACATGATCGGTGAAGCCCGCCGTGTCGGTGTAGTGTTCCTCGATGCGCAGGTCGGACTCGTGGTACAGCAGGCCGTCGAGTACATAGGTCGAGTCGCGCACGCCGACATTAACCACCTTGGTGTGGAACGGCGCGTACTGGTCGGATATATGGGTGTAGAAGGTTCGCCCAGGGCTGCTGCCATATTTCGGGTTGATGTGGCCGGTACTCTCGGCCTTGCTCCCGGTTCGGAAGTTCTGGCCGTCCGACGATGACGTGGTGCCGTCACCCCAATGTTCGGCGAAGAGATGCCGGCATTGGGCGTTCACCAATTCAGCCAGCGCTGTCGAATAGGTTTCGTCGCGGGTATGCCAGGCTTGCAGCCAGGCGAGCTTGGCGTAGGTCATGCCGGGGCAGGACTCGGCCATCTTGGTCAGGCCCAGGTTGATCGCGTCGGCCAGGATGGTGGTCAGCAGCAGGTTTTTGTCCTTGGCCAGGTCGCCCGATTTCAGGTGTGTGAAATGGCGGGTGAAGTCCGTCCACTCATCGACTTCGAGCAGCAGTTCGGTGATCTTGACGTGTGGCAGGATCATGGCTGTCTGGTCGATCAGCGCCTGCGCGGTGTCGGGTACCGCCGCATCCAGCGGCGTGATCTTCAGGCCCGACTCGGTGATGATCGCATCCGGCAGGTCGTTGGCCGCTGCCATGCGGTTGACCGTGGCAAGCTGCGCTTCAAGCAGCGTCAGGCGGTCGTGCAGGTACTGGTCGCAGTCGGTGGTCACGGCCAGCGGCAATTCACTGGACTGCTTGAGATTGGCGAATTTCTCAGGCGGCACCAGGTAGTCCTCGAAGTCCTTGAATTGGCGCGACCCCTGCACCCAGATATCGCCCGAGCGCAGCGAGTTCTTCAGCTCCGACAGCGCGCACAGTTCGTAGTAGCGCCGGTCGATACCCGCGTCAGTCATCACCAGCTTCTGCCAGCGCGGCTTGATGAAATCGGTCAGGGCATCAGCGGGCACCTTGCGGGCGTTGTCGGTGTTCATGCCACGCAGTACCTCGATGGCATCGAGCACGTTCTTGGCGGCGGGTGCGGCCCGCAGCTTGAGCACGGCAAGGAATTCCGGCGCGTAGCGGCGCAAGGTGGCGTAACTTTCGCCGATGCGGTGCAGGAAATCGAAGTCATCGGGCTGAGCGAGCTTCTGCGCCTCGGTGACGCTTTCGGCGAAGGCATCCCAGGACATGACGGCCTCGATGGCGGCGAACGGATCGCGGCCAGCTTGCTTGGCCTCGATCAGCGCCTGGCCGATGCGCCCGAACAGCCGCACCTTGGCGTTGATCGCCTTGCCGGATGCCTGAAACTGCTGCTGATGCTTGTTCTTGGCGGCGTTGAACAGCTTGCCCAGGATGCGGTCGTGCAAGTCGATGATTTCGTCGGTGACCGTGGCCATGCCCTCGATGGCCAGCGCCACGAGGGTGGCGTAGCGCCGTTGCGGCTCGAACTTGGCTAAGTCGGCGGGCGTCATCTGGCCACCCTCACGGGCGATCTTGAGCAGGCGGTTCTGGTGCACCGACCGCTCGATACCGGAAGGCAGATCGAGCGCCTGCCACGCCTTGAGGCGTTCGATGTGTTCCAGCATGTGCCGCGAGTTCGGTTTAACCGGCGACTGGCGCAGCCAGGCCAGCCAGGTCGTCTTGCCGTTGTCCCGGCGCCTGAGCAGATCGTCGAGGCGGCGGCGATGCGTGTCCGACAGTGGTTCGGCCAAGGCGTCATAGATGCGCCGGTTGGCGCGAGTGATGGCCTCGGCGCTAGCGCGCTCGATGGCGTTGAGCGCGGGCAGGATGATCGACTGTCGCCGCAGATGCTCAACCAAGGTGCTAGCCAGCACGATGCCTTTGTCGGTTTGCATGGCCAGGTCGGTCAGCGTGTGCACGGCCTGCCGGTAGTGGCTCATGGTGAACGGCTGGAAGCCAAACACCGTTTGCAGCTCGACCAGGTGCTCGCGCCGGGTCTGCTCCCGCTGCCCGTACTCATCCCAGCTTTCGACGCCGACCTTGAGTTGGTCGGCGACCAGCTTCAACAAGGGCGGGAACGGCGGCTGATCGACCCCAAGGATGACGCCGGGAAAGCGCAGGTAGCAGAGCTGCACGGCAAAGCCCAAGCGATTCGCAGGCCCGCGCCGCTGGCGGATGATGGAGAGATCGGTATCGCTGAACGTGTAATGTCGAATTAGGTCGTCCTTGGTGTCCGGCAACGCCAACAGGCTTTCCCGCTCGGCGGCGGACAGTATGGAACGACGAGGCATATTTATTGATCCAATTTCAAGTATTGATACAGGGTCTCCCGGCTGACACCAAATTCACGGGCCAGCTTCGCTTTTTGCTCGCCCGCCGTGACGCGCCGTTTCAGTTCAGCAATCTGTTCACCGCTCAGAGACTTCTTTCGGCCTCGGTAGGCTCCGCGTTGCTTAGCGAGCGCGATGCCTTCGCGCTGCCGCTCACGGATCAAGGCCCGCTCGAATTCGGCGAATGCCCCCATCACCGACAACATCAGGTTTGCCATCGGTGAGTCCTCGCCGGTGAAGGTCAGGCTTTCCTTGACGAACTCGATGCGTACGCCGCGCTTGGTCAGTTTTTGTACGAGGCGGCGCAGGTCATCGAGGTTGCGCGCCAGCCGATCCATGCTGTGCACCACCACGGTGTCGCCTTCGCGCACGAAGGCCAGCAGCGAGTCGAGTTCAGGCCGCTGGGTGTCCTTGCCCGATGCCTTGTCGGTGAACACCCTGCCAACTTCGACCTGCTCCAATTGCCGTTCCAGGTTCTGGTCGAAGCTGCTGACCCGGACGTAGCCAATGCGTTGACCCTGCAAGATGCCTCCCAACCTCAAAATGTCAGGAAGAACTCTATGACTTTTAGTCGCAGGTGTCAATAAACGCGAAAGCTAACTCTATTCTGACGTTGCAGAGTGGTCTATCCTGACATCAGGATAGGGTATGCCTCAGTCTGACAGTGATGAGTCGCAGGCGTTCGGATCGGCATCGGTTTCGCTCCCGGTCTTGGCGCGCGCCTGGAAGCGCTGATAGCACTCCAGCCCGCAGAAGTGCTCGACGTATTCCGCGCCTTCCGGGGTGAAGGCGGCATCGAGCGGGATTTCCTTGCAGCACACGCAGCAACTGGTGGCAGTCGGATCTTTTGCATTCATGGTGGCACCCCTCCATTGACTGACGAAGACGGCGAATGCCGCCGCCGGCATCGGCTTGGCGAACAGGAAGCCTTGTCCTGTGTCGCAGTCCGCTTGTCGCAACAAATCAAGACTCGCCGATGTTTCCACGCCTTCGGCCACTACTTCCATGCCAAGCCCATGCGCAAGCTGAATCACGGTGCGCACGATGGTCTGGTCGCGGTGGTCGTTGGCGAGTCCGGCGACAAACGATTGGTCGATCTTGAGCGTGCTGATGGGGCAGCATTTCAGGTGTTGCAGGCAGGAATAGCCGGTGCCGAAGTCGTCGGCGGCGAAGCGCACACCGATCTGTCGCAAAGCTTCCAGGGCGGGGAAGATCGCCGGATCACCGAACGCAACCGATTCGGTCAGCTCAATTTCAAGATACGCGGCGGGCAACCCGGCATCGGCCAGCACGCCCTTTACCCACTTGTCGAAATCTGGCCCCACTTGGCTCGCCGAAACATTGACGGCCAGCCGGAACGGTTGCCATGCCAGCACCCGCCAGTCGCGCATTTGAAGGCAGGCTGCGCCCAGCACCCATGCGCCGATTTCCGGCATCAGGCCGGACGATTCGATCACGGGCAGGAACTGGCCCGGCGGCAACAGTCCGAGCGTCGGATGACGCCAGCGCAACAGGGCTTCCGCGCCGACAATCTGCTCACTGCGCAAATCGACAATCGGCTGGTAGTGCAGCTCAAGCTGCCCGCGCTCGACCGCCTGCGCCAGTTGCGCCACTGTCCATTCAATTGGCTGGGAAGCGCTCATGATCGACCTCTGAAGGCCCGCAGCAGCCGCGTCACAGACAGGACAAACAAGCCGGTCAGCGTGAGGGCTGCAATACCCCAGTGCTCGCCGATGAACGCGCCGGCCGTCGTGCCGGCCAGCACAATGGCGAGAATCGGCAAATGACAGGGACAGGTGAGCACCGCCAGCGCACCCCACAGGTAGCCGGTGAACGGCTTGTGTGTCTCGGTCGGCAAGCGCTCGGGGCTGTTCATGGCAGACTCTCCGCTTGCTGGGCCGGCGCGGTCGGCATCGCGGCCAACTGCACTTCCAGATCGGCCAACGCTTCGCGTCGGCGTTCGACGAACTGACTCAGCACGGCAAGCTGTGCGGCTGTTTCATCGCAGTCCGCCGCATCCAGCGCCCGGCACAACCGCGCCAATGCGTCCAGGCCGATGCCCGCCTCAAAAGCGGCCCGCACAAAGCACAGCCGCTGCAAGGCGGCGTCATCGAACAAGCCGTAGCCGCCCGTGGTGCAGGCGACTGGCCGCAGCAATCCGCGCAGCAGGTAGTCGCGCACGATATGCACGCTCACCCCGGCCTCAAGGGCCAGTCGGGACACTGTGTAGGCGTTCATCGAACACCTCCTTTTCCTTATCCGGCGCAGCAGGACAGTTGCTTCACGTCCTTGCTGAAGGTCTGCGCCGCGAGCTTCAAGCCCTCGACCATCGTTAGGTAGGGGAACAACTGGTCGGCTAGTTCCTGCACCGTCATGCGGTTGCGAATGGCGAGAACAGCCGTCTGGATCAGTTCGCCCGCTTCCGGGGCCACCACCTGTACGCCAATCAGCCGTCCGCTGCCTTCCTCGATGACCAGCTTGATGAAGCCGCGGGTATCGAAGTTGGCGAGCGCACGCGGCACGTTGTCGAGCGTCAGCGTGCGGCTGTCGGTTTCGATGCCATCGTGGTGCGCTTCCGCCTCGCTGTAGCCCACGGTCGCCACTTGCGGGTCGGTGAACACCACGGCCGGCATCGCGGTCAGATTGATGGCGGCGTCGCCGCCGGTCATGTTAATGGCCGCACGAGTGCCGGCCGCTGCCGCCACATAGACGAACTGCGGCTGGTCGGTGCAGTCGCCGGCCGCGTAGATGTTCGGGCTACTGGTGCGCATGCCCTTGTCGATGACGATGGCCCCCTGCGCATTGACGGCTACCCCCGCCGCTTCCAATGCCAGGCTGCGCGTGTTCGGTGTCCGGCCGGTGGCGACCAGCAGCTTGTCGGCGCGCACTTCGCCCTGTCCAGTGGTCAGCACGAATTCGCCGTCCACATGGGCGACTTGGCTGGCTTGCGTATGTTCCAGTACCTTGATTCCTTCGGCACGGAAGGCGGCTGTGACGGCCTCGCCGATGGCAGGGTCTTCGCGGAAGAACAGCGTGCTGCGCGCAAGGATCGTGACCTGGCTACCCAGCCGGGCGAAGGCTTGCGCCAGTTCCAGCGCCACCACCGACGAGCCGATGACGGCCAGGCGTTCGGGAATGGTGTCGCTGACCAAGGCCTCGGTCGAAGTCCAGTAGGGTGACTCTTTCAGGCCCGGAATCGGCGGCATGGCCGGACTGGCACCCGTGGCGACCAGGCAGCGGTCGAACATCACGACGCGCTCACCACCCTCGTTCAAACTAACGATAAGGCTCTGGTCGTCCTTGAAACGCGCTTCACCGTGCAGAACGGTGATGGCTGAATTGCCGTCCAGGATGCCTTCGTACTTGGCATGACGGAGTTCTTCGACACGGGCCTGCTGCTGGGCCAGCAGCCGCTCGCGCAAGATCGTCGGCGGTGTGGGTGGCATGCCGCCGTCGAATGGGCTTTCCCGGCGCAGATGGGCGATGTGGGCGGCGCGGATCATGATCTTGGACGGCACACAACCGACGTTGACGCAGGTGCCGCCGATGGTGCCGCGCTCAATCAGCGTGACCTGCGCGCCTTGCTCGACGGCCTTCAGTGCTGCCGCCATCGCGGCTCCACCGCTGCCGATCACGGCGACTTGCAACGGGCGCTCGCCGCCGCTGCCCTTGTCGGCGGCACCCATCCAGCCGCGCACCTTGTCGAACAGCCCAGTGCGGTTGTCGGTCGGCGGGGCATCGGCGAGCATCGCTTTGTAGCCCAGGCCAGCCACGGCGGCGGTCAGTGCGTCCGGCGCTGTGCCTGGATCAAGGGCGAGCTGGGCCGCGCCCTTGGCATAGGACACTATGGCAGATTGGACGCCGGGTACTTTTTCCAGCGCTTCCTTGACGTGCGCCGCGCACGAGTCGCAGGTCATGCCGGTGATTTTTAGATGGGTCATGCGACAGATCCTTTTTCGTTTGTGGTAGCAGACAAGGGCGTCAGATGTGCTGCGCTGCCGTTTTCAGTGCCTCACTTCTTGACGCTGGACGGATAGCCTGCGTCTTCGGTGGCCTTGGTCAGCTTCTGCACGCTGGTCTTGGCATCATCGAAGGTGACAACCGCTTCGCGTGTCTCGAAGGTCACGTTAACTTTGCTGACGCCTTCGACCTTGGAAATCGCCTTCTTGACGGTGATCGGACAAGCGGAGCAGGTCATGCCCGGTACGGACAGCGTGACGGTCTGGGTGGCGGCCCACACGGGGGCAACAACGGCAGCGATGGCGAGAGAGGCAAACAGTTTTTTCATGATGAACTCCTGTGATTAATAGAAAAATGGCATGACGTAGGGAAATCCGAGCGCGACCAGAACCAGCGCGGCCACGACCCAGAAAATGAGCTTGTAAGTAGCGCGCACTTGGGGAATCGCACACACATCCCCTGGTTTGCAGGCTTGCGCCGGTTGGTAGATGCGCCGCCAGGCGAAAAACAGCGCCACCAACGCCGCGCCGATGAAGATCGGGCGATAAGGTTCCAACACCGTCAAGTTGCCGATCCAAGCGCCGCTGAACCCCAGGGCGATCAGAACCAGCGGCCCCAGGCAGCAAGCCGAGGCGAGGATGGCGGCTAGCCCGCCAGTGAAGAGCGCCCCGCGCCCGTTTTGAGGTTCAGACATACGCTTGTCCTTTCAAATCTGGATTGGATAGCTTAAGCTTACTTCCGTACTAATGTACGGAGTCAAGCGATATGGAAAAAAATTTGGAGAATCTGACTATTGGCGTTTTCGCCAAGGCGGCCGGGGTCAACGTGGAAACAATCCGGTTCTATCAGCGCAAGGGCTTGTTGCCGGAGCCGGACAAGCCCTATGGCAGCATCCGCCGCTATGGCGAGGCGGATGTGACGCGGGTGCGCTTCGTGAAATCAGCCCAGCGGCTCGGATTCAGCCTCGACGAGATCGCAGAGCTGCTGAGGCTGGATGACGGCACCCACTGCGAGGAAGCCAGCAGCCTGGCCGAGCACAAGCTTCAGGACGTGCGCGAAAAAATGACCGACCTGGCGCGCATGGAAACCGTGCTATCCGAACTTGTGTTCGCCTGCCATGCGCGGCAAGGGAACGTTTCTTGCCCGCTGATTGCTTCGCTGCAAGGGGAGAAAGAGCCGCGTGGTGCCGACGCGGTGTAGCCGAGGGTAGTTACGCCTTAGCGTGCTTTATTTTCCGTTTTCTGAGACGACCCCTTGCAGGCGAAAGGCGCAGGCCTGCGCAGCCTGGCCGAGCCGTGGGCCGACACCACGACCCCAGCCGGGCGCATGGTGCTGACCGTGTTTGCCGGCATCGCCGAGTTCGAGCGTTCCCTAATCATCGACCGCACCAGGAACGGCCGCGAGGCGGCCAAAGCGCGAGGCGTGCAGTTCGGCCGCCGCCCTACCCTCACCCCCGGCCAGGTCGATCATGCCCGCGAGCTGCTGGGCGCTGGCCGCACGGCGGCTGAAACGGCCGAGCTGCTGGGCGTGCATCGGGCAACCCTTTACCGGGCGCTGCGCGGCCAGGAAACCAGCCAGGCCGAGGCCCGCCGGCGCGGCGCGTTTGTTGAGGACGCATTGACCGAGGCCGACGCGCTGGCCGCCGGCGACCAGGAGGGCATGACGGCATGAGAAATGGACACTATCCCCTGCCCCCGCTCCGGCCGGAGCTGCAAGCCGCGCACGACGAGATGGACGCCAAGGGCGATTACTTTGCCTATGCCGTGTGCCGCACCCATGACGGCCAGGCTTGGGAAGTGACCACCAGGCAAGGCGGTATGTATGCCGCGCTCGATGGCCGGTATCTCGACCACGACGAAGCGATGGCCGCCGGCGTGGCCTGGCTGCTGGAACAGCTCGACCGCGAGCCGACCGCCGACGAGGCGGCCTATCGGGCGCTATGGGAGGCGCAGGACTTTAGCCGCTAAAGACCGTTTTTAACGGTCGCTTTTAATATTAAAAGAACGTTCAAAAAGTGCGCTAACCCTATTGACGCAACCGAGCCGGGTCGGCACAATTAGGCACTGTCAGTTAATATTCTTCTGAGGTGCCAATGTGATTATTACAGTAGGAAACACCAAGGGCGGCGTCGGCAAGACGACGTTGGCCGTTCAGCTCGCCATCGCCCGCGCCTTGGCAGGGCGCGACGTGTGGCTGATCGACGGCGACCGCCAGGGCACGGCAGCGGCGGCCATCGCCGCGCGGGCCGAGAGTGGCCGGCAACCGGGGATTGCCTGTGCGCAATACGCGGACGGCCCGACCCTGCGCGGCCAGGTTCAGCAGCAGCGGGACAAGTGGCAGGACATCATCATCGATGCCGGCGGCCGCGACTCGACCGCGCTGCGGGCGGCGCTGATCTTGTCCGATGTGCTGCTGGTGCCGTTCGCGCCGCGTTCCTATGACGTGTGGGCGCTCGATGACATGGCGGCGCTGGTGGATGAGGCCCGGAGCGTGCGCGACGGCTTGCGCGCCTTCGCCGTGATGAACCAAGCCGACCCCGGCGAGCACTCGGCCGACAACGCCGACGCGGCGGCAGCCGTGGCCGAGGTTCCACAGTTCGAGTACCTGGCAACCCCGATCCGGCGGCGCAAAGCGTTCAGTAATGCCGGCGGCGCGGGCCTGGCCGTGTCCGAGCTGGCCCCCCGCGACCCGAAGGCGATAGCCGAGATTGATAGTCTCGTTTCATCGCTTTTTAATATCCAACAAATCGCCTAACGGGAGTTTTTAGCATGTCAATACAGCGCAAACCCAAGACCGCCACGGCAACCGCCGCCCAGGATGCTTTCATCCAGGGGGCACCCGACGCCAGCAAGGCCGAACCGGCGGCCGCCTATGAGAAGGGCATCCCCAAGGGGCACAAGCGGCAGATCACCTTGACCATTGCGCCCGAGCTGCTGCGCAAGGTCGATGAGGTCGCCAAGCGCACCGGCCAGGCCCGCGCCGCCGTCATCAACATGGCGATTTTCCGCGCCTTGGAAGGCGATATTTTCCAGAGCTAAACGACATTCATAAAGAATGAAATTAATATCCAAGGGCAACCCATGAGCATTTGCGCCGCTTTAGCGGCTAAAACCAGGGCGAAGAAGGCCGAGCGGATAGCGCAGAACCTGGCCCAAGCGGCCCGCGAAAACGCGCAGCTCGGTTTGCCGGCACCGTGGCGGCTCAATGGCATTTGGCTGGTGCCGCTCGAATCCGGCCGCGTGAAGCCCATAGGGCCGGCACCGTGGCGGCGGCCCAGCAGGTAAGGGGAGAACACATGACCAAGCGCAACAACGGCCCGCAGCAGATTGGCGACCTGGTGGGCGGCCTGATCGTGAAGGCGCAGGCCAAGGCAGAGGACAAGACCAGGAAGCCCCGCGCCGGGGCCAAGATCACCCCGGCCGGCATCATCCTGACCGAGCAAGACCAGAAGCTGATCGAGGCCGGCGCAGAGATCGCCACCAACCCGCCGAGCGGCGAGGACATGGCTTTCACCCATGCCGTGCTGTGCCAGGTCGGTTTACCTCGCTCGAAGGTCGATGGACGCGAGTTCATGCGCCAGTCTGGCGCGGCCTGGGTCAATGTGCAGGCCGGCTATTTGGACGAGGGCAGGGGGCCGGTGCTGCAACCTATCCCCTATGGCGTCATGCCACGCCTGGCCCTTGCTTGGGTGTCCAGCTACGCCAAGCGCGACAACACGCGGGAAATCCCCATCGGTGACAGCGCAGCCGAGTTCTTGCGGCTCATGGGCATGGATGACCAGGGGGCGCGTTACACCACCTTGCGCCGTCAAATGCACGCCCTGGCCGCTTGCCGACTGCAACTTGGATTCAAGGGGCGCACCTACAACGGCCAACCCGTCGAACAGTTCGATGCCTGGCTGGCGAATGGCGGCACGCAGCAGAAATCGCTTTGGCCCGGCACGATGGTTCTATCAGAGGGCTATTTCAACTCGCTGATGGATAGCGC
>Ga0209211_10003429_pt1 | contig 25827 bp, 24 predicted proteins | sample RifGroA2_FD_183992 | JGI IMG/M metagenome (GOLD analysis project Ga0209211, IMG submission 183992) | Groundwater microbial communities from Rifle, Colorado, USA - Groundwater A2 (SPAdes) (version 2) | ecosystem: Environmental > Aquatic > Deep subsurface > Groundwater | place: Rifle, Colorado...
AAGAAGATGCCCGTTATGATCAGCTCAAATTAGGCATGTGAGCCAGCGCCTTTAGGCGCATCACGTTTTTGCCCCTTTGAGGGGCTAATAGAGATAAACCCCCGGCTTTGCCGGGGGTAACTTAATTCAAATGCTCCCTAACAGCTACGCCTCAGTCTATCGCTTACTTCACGCTTAGGCATGGCCTGCAACTTCCTCATCAAATCAAAGGAGATTTCATCCAGATTAAAATTCTGCCGAAGATCATTTGTCATCTTTATCATCAACCGCGCGGTCATTTCTGCGTCGGCCAGCGCGCGGTGAAATCCCCCGGAGGTTTCAATACCAGCATATCGAACCAGCGTCTCCAGCTTATGATTGGGGGCGCTTTGATAAATCCGGCGCGCTATCCTCATTGAGCAAATAATCGGCTGTCTGGCCTGACGCCCTACTCGATCCAATTCCGCATCCAGGAATTTCTTGTCAAAAGAAGCGTTGTGCGCAACCAGTGGTGTATCCCCTATGAAGGCAGAAAAATCGCGCATCACTTCTGAAATGGGCGGAGCTTTTGAAATCATGCTATTGGTGATGCCGGTCAACTCCTGAATGAAGGACGGCACATACACCCCGGCATTCGTCAAGCTCTGAAATTTATCTACTATCTGCCCATTTTCCACCAGTACGGCAGCGACTTCTGTCGCGCGCGCACCCCAACTTGGCTCAAGCCCTGTCGTCTCGAAATCCAGAACAACGAATGTCTCATGCATATTGATTTCCAACTAAAAAAATTCCCGCTTGCCGTCAGCTTTCCAAACTGCGCGAAATCTTCGATCATGACCGCCGCCACCTGCATCAACCCGTGTTGGCGTTTGCCTTCCGGCATCATGACCAAACCCATGAGAGTTTCAGCGGTGATTGAGCATATCCAAACGCTCGCGTCTTTTGGATGGTCCAGCGCGGTAGGATGGGTTGAGCAACGCGATACCCATCGTTTGGATTGTTGGGTATCGCTACGCTGCACCCAACCTACGAAAAGCAACAACGCAGACAGGGAGTATGGACACATGACACACGCAAAACTCGACAGCCTCCTTCGCTCACGGCGAGGTCGCATGATTTCGCTGCTCGCCCCCCTCAATCAGGCAACTCGATCAATTTATTGCGAATAGCATAATGGATCAGTTCCGCACTGCTGGTCATGCGCATCTTTTGCAAAATGCGTGTTTTGTGCGTGCTGACCGTTTTTACGCTCAAGGATAATTCGTCGGCGATACCGCCAATAGGCGAACCAACAACAATCATCGTAAAAATCTGATATTCCCGGTCGGAAAGTTGCGTATGAGGAGCTTCGTCGTGGTTGCCGCCCAACTCCAGTGCCAGCCGCTCCGCCACACCGTCGCTGATGAACATCCCGCCGCCGGCGACTTTCCGGATAGCCGAAACCAGTTGGGCTGGTGCGCTTTCCTTGGTCAAATAACCTTGTGCGCCGGCTTTTAGCGCTCTTACCGCATACTGTTTTTCCTTGTGCATGCTGAGCACCAGTATCGCCAGTTTCGGTTTTTCGCCCTTGACCTGTTTGATCAGTTCGATCCCGTTCCTGCCGGGCATCGACATGTCCATCAGCAGCACATCGAATGATTGGTCCCGCAGCAGCTTGAGTACTTCCAGCCCGTTCGCAGCCTCTCCGGCGACGACGAAGTCGTTCTCCTCGGACAGCAGCTGTTTTACGCCCTCTCGGACTATCGTATGGTCGTCGGCAACCAGTATCCTGATCATTGCTCTTCTCCCTCAAACTCTGGCGCGCGGATCGGGATGACCGCCTCCACGCTGGTTCCTTTTCCTGGCGCGCTGGACAGACTCAATGTCCCGCCCAGCCCCCAGGCCCGCTCGCGCATGCCTATCACCCCATAGGAATCTCGCTTCGCCTGCCCTGCTGCCGGCAAGCCGCAGCCATCGTCGATCACTTGCAATTGCAGATTGCCATCGCGGCATTGCAGCGACACGAATACCTGCTCCGCTTGCGCATGGCGCGCCACATTGGTGAGGCATTCCTGCACGATGCGGAAAGCGGCGGTAGCGGTTTGCTGGTCGATATTGTCATCCCACTGCAACGAACATTCCCACTCACAAGACGTCTTGCATTGCGCCCTGCCCATCACCAGCTGCACCTCGATACCGGTTCGTTCGGCAAAGTCTTCGGTCAGCCATTCGACTGCCGCAGCCAACCCCAGATCGTCCAGCATCACCGGGCGCAAATCCGCCGCGATCCTGCGCATCGAATTCAGGGTGTCATCTATCAACCTGGACATCGCACCAGCCTTCTTCATCACGCCCGGCGCCTGTTCGTCCAGCTGGTTGATCAGCCAGCTGGCATCCAGTTTGACGGCGGTCATCATTTGACCCAGTTCGTCGTGCATTTCCCGCGCGATCCGTGTTCTCTCTTCTTCGCGCACCGACTGGAGGTGTGCGGAAAGTTCCCGCAACTGCATGCGCGACTCCAGCAATTCCCGCTCGGCCTGCTTGCGCTGGCTGATGTCCTGAAATGCCGTCACGGAAGCCACCGCCTTGCCGTTCTCCATGATCGCGGTGGTAACGAAAGACACCGGCATCAGCGCACCGTCCTTGCGCACGAACACATCGTCGTCGGTCCGGTAGACTCCGCCGTCCCTGATGACCCGGAACACGCCGCAATCGGATTCGGGCAATAACGTACCATCCGGCTTATGCGCATGAATGGTGTCGTGCACGTTGCGCACACTCAGTTCCTGTTCGGTCCAGCCCAGCAAGCGTTCTGCCTCTGGATTCATGAATACGAGCGCGCCGCTGGCATTCAACACATAAATGCCCTCGCCCAGAGTGGCGGTGATTTCCCGCAGCAGCTTTTCATTCTCCCGCAGCGCCTCCTGCGCCCGGCGATGTTCCCGCCGCATGGCGGCATCGCGCAATTCGCGCTCTATCGCGGGCGCCAATCGCGCCAGCTTGTCCTTCATGACGAAGTCGCTGGCCCCTTCTTTCATCAGGGCGACCGCGCTTTCTTCGCCGATGCAGCCGGACACGATGATGAACGGAATGTCCGCGTCCGTTTCGCGCAACAGGACCAGGGCGGCGCGGGTGTCGAACCTGGGCAGATTGAAGTCGGAAATCACCACATCCCAGCCGCTGGCCAATAGCGCCTCGCGCATTTCGGTCTCGGTCTCGACTCTTGCGCTGACGATACCGAAACCGCTCTCTCTCAACTCGAACAAGGTCAGATCGGCATCGTCCTGCGAGTCTTCGACCAGCAGAACGCGCAATGCGCGGCCAGGCAGACTCACGTTTGCAACGCGTTCGCCGTCTGATTCAGCACCAGCCAGTACAACCCGAGCTGGCGCACCGCCTCGACGAACTGGAGGTAATCCACCGGCTTCTGGATATAGCTGTTGGCGCCGAGCGAGTAACTGTCGATCAGGTCCTGTTCTTCCTTGCTGGAAGTCAGTACGACCACGGGCAGCAACCTGGTTCTCTCGTCGGCACGCACGATATGCAACACCTCCAGACCGTCCACCTTGGGCAACTTCAGGTCGAGCAGTATCACCTGCGGCATCTCATTGACATCGCGCCCCGCATACTTTCCGGTGGCGAACAGGTAATCCAGCGCCTCCTGCCCGTCACGCACCACGACCAGCTTGTTGGCTACCCGGCTTTCTTCGAAGGCCAGACGCGTCAGTTCCTCGTCGTCCGGGTTGTCTTCCACCAGCAAGATGACTTTGTATTTCATTCCTGTTCCTTATGTCTCAATAAGCCGTTTCAGGCAGCGTAAAGTAAAACGTTGCCCCCTCTCCTTCTTTTCCTTCCGCCCGGACTCTACCATGGTGCCGGTGGATGATGCGCTGCACCGTGGCCAAGCCGATCCCCGTTCCCTCGAATTCGTTCGCACTGTGCAGGCGCTGGAAGGCGCCGAACAGCTTGTGGACGTAATCCATGTTGAAGCCGTCGCCGTTGTCGCGGACGAAAAAGACTGTTTCCCCGTCTTTGTCGCACACTCCGAATTCGATTTTTGGATCCGCCTTCTTGCCGGTGAACTTCCAGGCATTGCCCAGCAGGTTTTCCAACACGACGCGCAGCAAGCCAGGGTCGGCATGGACCTGGAGGCCTTGCTGCAACTCGAATTGCACCTGCCGCGCGGGTTCCGTCTTGCGCAACTCTTCCACCACGTTTTGAGCGATTCCGCTCAGGTCGATCCGCTCCTGCCTGATCTCGCTGCGCGTCACCCGAGAAAGCTGCAGCAAATCGTCGATCAACTGCCCCATACGCTGGCTGGCGCGGCGCACACGCAGCAGGTAATCGTTGCCGAATTCGTCCAGTTGCCCCTGATATTTCTTCAGCAATATCTGGCTGAAGCCATCGATACTGCGCAGCGGCGCGCGCAGGTCGTGGGAGACCGAATAGCTGAAGGCTTCAAGCTCCTTGTTGGCGGCTTCGAGCTGGGCGGTGCGCTTGACAACCAGCTCCTCCAGATGGTCGCGATATCTTTCCAGTTCTTCGGACATCCGCCGGTTCTCGGCCAATTCTGTATCCAGCCGCTGGAAAGGCTCGCGCACGCTGGCCACGAACACCGCCCGGTAGATGAAGAAATACGCCACGATTTTGTAGAGATGGCCGAGCAGGTTGAAGATGTCGGCCACGTCGGAATACAGCATGAAACACAATTCGCCCAGTATGGTGATGACCGTGGCCGCAAACAGACTGGCCGCGTCGTAGGTCTGCGGCACCCTCGCCTGACGGTAGAACAGTACGGCGGGCACGAGCAGGACGACGACGATGGCGAATTCCGCGCCGATCTTGAAGGGGGTCAGCCCCTGCCCGGGAACGAAGGTGTGCGGCCAGTCATCCGGATGCGCCACCCCCAGCCAGCTCACCGCGATTGCAACGGCGATGCCGCCCGCCAGCAACCAGTAGCGGGAGCGCGAATCGGCCAACGGCCCCCAGGAGCGAATCGCGACGGCGAACAGCGCCAATGCGGCAACGAGGCGCGCCGACAGCCACAGATTGATGGCCTTTTCCGCGCCGCTGGGCGTGACAAAGTCGGGCATGCCATTGAAGGACAGCGTGTGCGCGAAATCGATTATCCCCACGGCAAACAGCGCACAGGCAAGAATGATGATGTTGCCGGGGTGCTCCGCGCTGTAGGCGTTCCATGCGACGCCGAACACCAGCATCGCGACGACGATGGAAAAGGTTTCCGCGAACATGTGCGCCGGCAGGTAGCTCGCCAGCCCCTGCACGGCGTAGAAGGCAGGAGCCTGCCAGACCAGGATGAACAATGCAGTCAGCCCGGACAGCAGCCACTGTACGCGCCTCAATTCAGAATTGGCGGATAGCATGATCGACCTCACAATCGTTCCACGGAAAACCGGCAGGACCAGCCATGCGGCCCACGAGCCGGACAGACGGAGCCCCCCGAAAAGGATGCGTCGTTTCCGCCGGAACGGGCCGTCAGCATCGCACTCGTGATCACCGGCATGGAGTGTGGTTGCAGTTCTCGGGGGACATAACTCAACAGCGCGCGCCCGGCCCGTTCCGGCCAGTCGCTTTTTCTCCCTTATTCTTGTTTCTTGTTGCCGCCTCGCAGCATTTTCCGCGCACTATTACATAGCTAGCTCGGCATTTCAATCAATGCCTGCAACCGCCGCCTCCATGCCGTCCAGCCAGGCCCCTGCAGGCGCGTGATGCGCTTCATTGCCCTGTCTCATCAGCGCCATGAGATCGCCGCCCGGCATGGGCTTGCCGTAAAAATAACCCTGCACTTCGTTACAACCATTGAGCCGAAGAAAATCGGACTGTTCTCTTGTTTCAACCCCCTCGGCAATTACCATTAGATTCAAGCTGCGCGCCATCGCAATGATGGCCCTGATGATCCCGTCGTCGGGCGCGCTGGGCTGATAGTCGCGCACGAACGATTGGTCGATCTTCAGCTTGTCGATGGGGAAGCGCTTCAGATAGCTGAGCGACGAATAGCCCGTGCCGAAATCGTCGATCGCGATCTGTATGCCAAGCGCGCGCAACTCATCAAGAACGGCGATCACCGATTCTTCATTGTAGACCGCGATGTTCTCGGTGATTTCCAGTTCCAGATATTCGGGCGACAGGCCGGAAACCTGCAGCGCCTTCCTGACCGAATGCACCAACCCCGGCTGCTGGAATTGCGTTGCCGACAGATTGACGGCGACACGGACCGGCGGCAAGCCGGCGTCTTGCCACTGTTTGTTTTGCGCGCAGGCAGTATGCAATATCCATTCGCCGACAGGCACGATCAGCCCGGTGTCTTCCAGCAGGGGAATAAAAGCATCGGGCGGAATCAGGCCAGCCTCTGGATGACGCCAGCGGATCAGCGCCTCCGCCCCGATCATCCGTTTGTTCCGCAGATCGAACTGAGGCTGGTAATGCAGCAGGAACTCGTTTTTTCCCAGGGCACGGTACAAACGGCTCTCCATCGCCAGCCGAGCTTTCCCGTCGCCGCTCAGTTCGGCCCTGTAGACCTGATAGCAACGCCCACCGAGTGCTTTTGCACCGTACAAAGCCGATTCGACATTCTCCATCAAGTCCTCCGGAGTGCGTCCGTCTTTGGGATAAAAGCCCACGCCTATGCTGGCGGTGATGAACAGCTCGTTGACATGGGTGATGAATGCCCTGTCCAGACAGGCATGGATCAAAGTTGCGACCTGCTCGGCCTGCGACTCGCATACCAGATACGGAATAACCGCGACGAAGCGGTCGGCCCCATAGCGCGCAATAAAACCGTCCTCCCCGAACACCGAACATAAACGATCGGCCATGTCGAGCAGCACCTTGTTTCCGGCCTGTATGCCCAGCGAACGGGTGATGTTGCGAAAGCGGTTCAGGTCGATCAGGAATACCGCGAAGGGACTGTCTTGCCCGTCAGCGGCCATAATCGAAGCCAGATGCAGAAACAAATGCTCGCGATTGGGCAAACCGGTCAAACGGTCGAAGTGGGTGAGCCGATAAAGGATCTCCTGCGCCCTGCCGAGATCCGAGCGCAGTGCGACCTCGCGCATTTCGCGCCTCACCACCGGCACCAGTCTGGACAGGCTCTCCTTCCCGATAAAGTCTCTGGCCCCATTGAACATCGAGGCCACGCCCTGCTCTTCCGGAATCATGCCGGACACGATGATGAAGGGCATTTTTTCATGCGCCTTCTGCACGATCTCCAAGGCGGCGGTCGAGTCCAGAACGGGCAGGTTGTGGTCGCAAATCACCACATCCCACACCCCATGCTCCAGCGCATGCCTGAGCGTCTCGGCCGTTTCGACACGCTTGCAGGCTATCCTGAATCCGCCCTGGGCCAGCTCGTTGCAAATCAGCTCCATGTCGTCTTCCGAATCTTCGACCAGCAGAATTCGCAGCGTGGTTATCGATGCATCCATGATTTCTCCCGACTCGCTATCTGAACCCGGTAATCGCACCGGGGATACCCGTGAGCGGCAGGCTCTTGCCGACAGCCCCCCGTTTGACGGCCTCTTTGGGCATGCCATACACCACGCAGCTGTGCTCGTCCTGCGCGATCGTACTTGCCCCCTCGTTGCGCATCTCCAGCAACCCCGCCGCACCGTCGTCGCCCATGCCGGTCATGATGATGCCCAGCGCATTCTTCGCCGCACACTTGGCGACCGAGCGGAACAGCACATCCACCGACGGACGATGGCGGCTCACCGGCGGGCCATCCACGATATCGACGTGATACTGCGCGCCATTGCGCTTCAGCAGCATGTGCCTGCCGCCCGGCGCGATCAGCGCCAGTCCCGGCAGCACACGATCGCCGCTTCTGGCTTCGCGCACCTCGATCCGGCACAGGTCGTTGAGCCGCGCCGCGAATGCACCGGTGAACTTTTCCGGCATGTGCTGCACGATGACGATGCCCGGACTTACCTGCGGCAATGCCGTGAGCACCGTCTCCAGCGCCTGCGTCCCGCCGGTGGACGTGCCGATGGCGACCACACGCTCCGTCGTCTCCGCCATCGCATGTGACGCGGCTGAAAGAATCGCATCGGCGGACAACTTCGGCGGAGGCGCTATCGACGAGGGCATCAGCCTGCGCGGATTGGCATGCGACGCCGCCTTGATCGTGCTCAACAGGTCGTCCGAAGAGTCTTCCAAGAAACGCTTCAGCCCCATCTTGGGCTTGGTGATGATGCTGAACGCCCCGGCCTCCAGCGCCTGCATGGTCGTGGCGGCGCCCTTCTCGGTCAGCGTGGAGCAGATCACCACCGGCGTCGGGCGCTCGGTCATGATCTTGCGCAGGAAGGTGATGCCGTCCATGCGCGGCATTTCCACATCCAGCACGATCACGTCCGGCCAGCGGGTGCGCATGCGCTCCATCGCGAACACCGGATCGGATACCGCGCCGATCAGCTCGATGGATGTATCATTTGCCAGCGCGGCCGACAGCACCTGGCGCACCACGGCGGAGTCGTCGACGATCATTACTTTTATTGTGTGCATAACATCCCATTCCTGGTTTTCCTGGTCAACGGCGGCTGGTGACGCACCCAGACATGACCGCTCCAGATATCGAAAAATATATTGCGGTGCCCGCTGCCGCCCAGATGCTCGGCGCAGGACGAGTAACCATGCTGTTTCATCAGCCGGCGCGCCATCTCGACATTCTTCGCCCCCACATGGGCATCGCTGGCAGCCTGACGCTCCGAAAACATATGGCCGCCGCCGAACAGCTTGACCTGATATTCGCCGGGCCAGGTGCCGGCCATCCGGATCTCGCGCAGCATCAGCTCCATCGCCTCGTCCGCATAGCGGCCATCCAGATCGCCGCCCCTGTTCCCGGCTCTGGTCGGCAGCATGTAATGACACATGCCACCGACCAGCAGATCCGGTGCCACATCACCACCGCCACACAGGAACCCAGCAGCGTGCATATGCGCGTGTCGCACTCGCCGAAATACACCTCGCCCGGCTGCAGGAATATCTCGATGGTGTGCGCGGGCTTTTTCATCGAAGTTCCATTAACCTAAGCCGGACAAGCCGGAACCAAATGTAGGTCGGGCTATGCCAGACCGCTTCGACAAGCTCAGGACAGGCATGGTGGGCATAGCCCACCCTACGGATGAGTTCACTTGGAAAGCCCCGCTAGTGCTTGATCTACGATTGACGCAGATATTCATGCACCTGTATTCGATGAATGTCTCACCCAATTGGTGCATATTTTTAACGAAATTATTCATTGTTTAATCTGCGGAAATCTGCGTACCCTAAAGGGCACAAGAACCTCTTCGAGGTAATCTGCGGACAAAACCGGGTTACTCCGGCTTGCGGTAAATGGCCGGCATGACCAGGCGCACTTCCTCGGTCACGCCATTCAGGCTTTCTGAGTGGCCCACCAAGAAATAGCCGCCGGGGCGCAACAGCGGCAGCAGCCGCGACACCACCCGGCGCTTGGTTTCCAGATCGAAATAGATCATCACATTGCGCAGGAAAATCACATCGAACTCGCCCACCTTGGGCGGTGCCTCGGTCAGGTTGTGCAACACGAAGCTCACCCGCTCGCGCAACGAGGGTTCGATCAGCATGGTGCCCTCGTCCTTGCCCACGCCCTTCAGGCAGTAGCGGCTCAAATAATGTTTGGGAACTTCCGGTATGCGCGCGGCGGGATACAGTCCCTTGCGCGCCTTCTCCACTATCTGCGTGCTGATATCCGAGGCCACCACTTCCCAGGGCTCGGCGCCCAGCAACTCATCCAGCATCATCGCGATGCTGTAAGGCTCTTCACCGCTGGAACAGGCCGCACTCCAGATGCGCAAGCTGCGCCCCGGTCTGCGCGCCGGAACGATGCGTTCGCGCAGGAAATCGAAATGCTTGGGTTCGCGAAAGAAATGCGTCTCGTTGGTGGTCAGCGAATCCACCGCCACCTGCAATTCGTCCTTGCCATGGGGAGAAGTGATCAGGCGGAAATAATCGCCATAGCATGAATAATTGTGATGCCTCAAACGTTTGGCCAGACGGCTGGTCACCAACTGCTTCTTGGCCGGCGACATGCTGATGCCCGCAATGCGAAAGATCAGGTCGCGGAACTGGTTGAATTCCTTATCGTGCAACACCGCATTGAATCCCGGCGGGTTGCCGCCATGCCGGCCGGTCTGGCCGATATTTCCCGTCATGTTGTGCATTTTTTCCTCTATAAAAACACCGTGCTAAAGCCAGTTTCCAGTCATGCCTATCTTGCACGGTGTATCAAAAATCCAATATCGGCCGACCTTGAATGTGCGCGTAAGAAACGACTCCAACTATCGATAGGAAAATTCCCACTGCCGGCATTGCGTTCAAACCTTGCGCGATTCGATCAACTGCCTGGCCTCTCCTCAGGGAAACCACCCGGCACTCCAGTCGCACATCCCCGGCGGCGAACACCGCATGCCCGACCTCGGCTTGCAAACCTGCCGTAGTGGCCAACTTCGTTTCATCCGCAGCGGGAATGACGACCTGCAAGTCGCACAGCATGCCTCCGGGCAACACATGCTCCCCGCGCAACACCGCGCGGCTCGCCGAAATCTCCAGCGCCTTGGTCATGAACTGCCTGCCATCGCCGGATCTCACCCAGACTCGCAAATTACGCATAACCAAATTCCTCTACGACACGGATAGCCGCATTACGCCTGGCGCAATCCGCTGCCACCAACCACCTTGAAGAAAGCCATCAGATTCTGCAATTGCGTGGCCTGGCTGCTCATCTCTTCCGCGGTCGCGGCCAGTTGTTCGCTGCTCGATGCGTTCTGCTGGGTGACCTGGTTGAGCTGGTTCATCGCGGTGTTGACCTGGCTGACGCCGGCGGATTGTTCTTCCGAGGCGGCGGTAATTTCCTGCACCAGATCGGAGGTCTTGTTGATGGCTGGCACCATTTCGTCCAGCAGCTTGCCGGCGGTCTCGGCCTTTTCGACCGAGCCTCCGGCGAGTTCGCCGATTTCCTGTGCGGCGACCTGCGAGCGCTCGGCCAGCTTGCGCACTTCGGCCGCGACCACGGCGAAGCCCTTGCCGTGTTCGCCGGCGCGCGCCGCCTCGATCGCCGCGTTCAGCGCCAGCAAATTGGTCTGGTAGGCGATGTCGTCGATGATGCCGATCTTGCCGGCGATCTGTTTCATCGCCGCGACGGTCTGCTTGACCGCCTCGCCGCCTTCGACGGCTTGTCTGGAGGCCTGGGCGGCCATGCCATCGGTGACTTTGGCATTCCCGGCGTTCTGGTTGATCGAGGCGCGCATCTGTTCGACCGAGGCGGATGTTTGCTCCACGCTCGCAGCTTGCTCCGATGTGGCCTGGCTCATGCTCTGCGCCGTGGCGCTCACTTGTTCGGAAGCGCTAGACAATGAATCGGCCGTGCCGCGCACCTCGCCGATAACGCGGGAAAGCTGGTCGACCATGTGCTGCATCGCCCCCAGCAACTGGCCGGTTTCATCCCTTGTAGTAATCGCCATGCGCCCGGTCAGGTCGCCGGCAGCCAGACGTTTCGCCGCGGCGACCGCCGCGAGGAGCGGGAGCGTGATACTGGACGTGAGCCATACGACCACCATAGAACCGATTGCCAGGGCGACACCGGCGACTATCAGCGTCATGTTGAACTGGCTGCTTGCCGCCTCCAGCATCGCGGCACGCGCGCTTTCGGCATCCTCTCCCTGCAGTTTGCGCAGCTCGATCAGCCGGGTGCGGATTTCGCGCCAGAGCGGCGTCTCTGTCTTGTTGATGAAGGCAATCGCTTCGGCCTGGCTGGTTTGTGCCAGGACCATCACCTGTTCCTGCACCGGCGCTTGCTTGGCGCGTAATTCGGAGACTTCCTGCAACAACCGTTCGGCCAGGCCGCTTCCTTGCGCCAACGACATGGCGGTTCGATGCGCAGCCTGAAAATCCCTGGCCGCACTCGCATGGTTATCGAATGCTTTCTTGTTGTTCGGGTCCAGCACGATATTGCGCAACGCCTGCTCCATCTGCAGTCCATGGGCATACATTTCGCCGACGGCGAGCATCTGCGCCTGATCGTGATCGATAAAAGAGGTGAAGCGATTCTTGATGTCCTGCATGCCCACCAGCGCCACCGCAATCGCGGCGATGAAGAATGCGAATATCACCCCCATCGAAACCAGCAAACGCCATTTGATTTTGAAATTTTTCAACATAATCCGCTCCTCGGTTAACCCCAAATAATCCATCAGAAATGCAGCCCACTTCCCCCTTTGTAAAAGGGGGATTGAGGGGGATTTTTGCAGCTTGACGAAACTTAAATCCCCCCTAGCCCCCCTTTTTCAAAGGGGGGTATCGCTTCGTAGCACAATCAAGCTCAAATGAACTTTCCGGGTTTAAACATGAAAATCCGCTTGTGCCGGCGCCATGTGCGGCATGGCTGCATGGCCGTCCGGATGAAGCGCCCACCATTGCCACCATCCGCACCATCCCGACGCGTCATCCAGGTTGCACACCCGAAACTGCTGCTCCGTTTCTGCCTCATGCAACCAATGTTCGTATTCCAGCCACTGTTCCATGTCGCCACCTCCGGATTAATCCATATAAAAGCAGTTGTCCGCAGATTACGCAGATTTCCACAGATTAAACAACAAGTTACAAATTAATCAGACACATCATTCAGATGATGCGCTTATCGAGCATAGGTACATGAAAATCTGCGTTAATCTGCGTAATCTGCGGATGAAACCCAAGCCTTTAAGTCCGAGAGCATGCCCGCGCCAAGCCAACCCTAGGCTTTGCGCAATACGCCCATCGCGATGCTGCCGGTATCCACTTTGAAGAAGGCCATCAGGCTTTGCAGTCTCGTGGCCTGGCTGCTCATCTCTTCCGCGGTCGCCGCCAACTGTTCGCTGCTCGATGCGTTCTGCTGGGTGACCCGGTTGAGTTGGCTCATCGCGGTGTTGACCTGGCCGACGCCGGTGGATTGCTCTTGCGAGGCGGCGGTGATTTCCTGCACCAGATCGGAGGTCTTGTTGATCGCCGGCACCATTTCGTCCAGCAGCTTGCCTGCAGTCTCGGCTTTCGCGACCGAGCCCCCGGCCAGTTCGCCGATTTCCTGCGCGGCGACCTGCGAACGCTCGGCCAGCTTGCGCACTTCCGCGGCGACCACCGCGAAGCCCTTGCCGTGCTCTCCGGCGCGCGCGGCTTCGATCGCCGCGTTCAGCGCCAGCAGATTGGTCTGGTAGGCGATGTCGTCGATGATGCCGATCTTGCCGGCGATCTGTTTCATCGCCGCGACGGTCTGCTTGACCGCTGCGCCACCTTCGACGGCCTGTCTGGAGGCCTGGGTAGCCATGCCGTCGGTGACTTTGGCGTTCTCGGTGTTCTGGTTGATCGAGGCGGACATTTGTTCCACCGAGGCAGAAGTCTGTTCCACGCTCGCGGCCTGCTCGGATGTGGCTTGGCTCATGCTCTGCGCGGTAGCATTCACCTGTTCGGAAGCGCTGGACAATGAATCGGCCGTGCCGCGCACCTCGCCGATAATCTGCGCGAGTTTTTCCACCATCCCTCTGGTCGCTGCGAGCATGCTGCTGGTATCGCCGGGCCGAACCGATATTTGCAACGTCATATCCCCGTTGGCAATCTTCGACACCACTTCTGCCGCATAAGCCGGCTCGCCGCCCAGTTGCCTCATGATGTTTCCCGTCACCCGCCACGAGAGCGTGAAGGCGACAGCCGCGCCGGCGACGACCAGGAACAGCGCGACCAGGGTCGTCGTCGTAGCACTCCGATGCGCGCGCTGGAGCATGTCGTCGGCCTCCTTCTGCTTCAATTCCACCAGACTATCCAGTTGCACCGCGATGGCCTGATAGCCTTTGTTGGCCGACTGCATCATGCCCGAGCCCAGCGAAATGTCGGATGTGGCCATGTCGATGGCCTGAAGGATGTCCTTGCGGTATTTCAGAAGCGCCGCTCCGATGGTGTCGGCCGCTTTTCTGTCCGCCTCCGTCGCCGCATCGCCTTCAGCCAGCATCTTCAGGTGTTTTTCCGCCGCGTCTATGCTGGCGGCGATGGCGTCCGCTTCCTTGCGGATGCGGGCCTCGTCGTAATTGGCCATCCATGAGAACAACCGGTATGCCGCAACATTGGCCTCCAGCAGATCGCTACGCCCATCGTTGGCGACGCTCAGACTGCGCATGCTTTGATTGGCCAGATAGTCCAGATCGTTTTGTATCGTCTTGATGCCCGCATAACTGACCGCGCCCAGGATCAACATCAGCACAATCGCGATAAGCGAAGGTAAAAGAACTTTCAGCCGGATTCCCATTTTCATCACTCCTTCCAATTACCCCGGATGCGCGGCCCAGGCCGCGCACACTAGATGTAGGTCGGGCTCTGCCCGACGCGGTGGGCGAAGCCCACCCTACGATTTCTCCCTCCAACTATTCGCGGCAGGAGTCGCGCGTTAACGCTTGTACACGCCCGCACACACGATGACGTCCGCGGCCTTTTCGCAATAGGCGGACTTCGGCAGGATTTTCTTGGTCACCGGATCGGTGAACTTGTAGTCCTGCCAGAACTTGCCTTTGCTCTGGGCTAGTTCGACGCGTTCCTTGATAAACTCCTTGCCGTCGGCATCGGCCAGACCGATCAGGTCCTTGCCCACCTGCTTTTCGTTCTGGCCGTGGGCGAGGCATTTGCCGTTCATGTCGTAGACGACCGGGTAAAGATCCAGATGCACCCACTTCTTGTTCTTGCCGGTGATTTCCTTGAACGCGCCGGCGCGGTCGGCGGAAACTGCCTTGACAGCCTTGGCGACCATGGACTCCGCGTCCTTGCGGTCGGCATAATCGTCCGCGGCGAAAGCAGACATCGGAACGGCGAGAGCAACGGCAAGGGCAAATACGGTCTTTTTCATTTTTAAATCTCCTTAATTAACGTGGTTATAAAGTGCACCCATCGGGTGCGGGTTACGGCACTACAACTTCTTATTACATCGATTACTCATCAGGGCAGGCCGGAACCAATGCATGTCGGGCTAAAGCCCGACCTACGGATCATGAAATCCGGACTCCGGCCACCCTGAAGAACCCCATCAGGTTCTGCAACTGTATGGCCTGGCTGCTCATCTCTTCCGCGGTCGCGGCCAGCTCTTCGCTGCTCGATGCGTTCTGCTGGGTGACCCGGTTGAGTTGATTCATCGCGGTGTTGACCTGGCCGACGCCGGTGGATTGCTCTTGCGAGGCGGCGGTGATTTCCTGCACCAGATCGGAGGTCTTGTTGATGGCCGGCACCATCTCGTCCAGCAGCTTGCCGGCGGTCTCGGCCTTCTCGACCGAGCCTCCGGCCAATTCGCCGATTTCCTGCGCGGCGACCTGCGCGCGCTCGGCCAGCTTGCGCACTTCGGCGGCGACCACCGCGAAGCCCTTGCCATGGTCGCCGGCACGGGCGGCTTCGATCGCCGCGTTCAGCGCCAGCAGATTGGTCTGGTAGGCGATGTCGTCGATGATGCCGATCTTGCCGGCGATCTGTTTCATCGCCGCGACGGTCTGCTTGACCGCTGCGCCGCCTTCGACGGCTTGTCTGGAGGCCTGGGTGGCCATGCCGTCGGTGACTTTGGCATTCTCGGTGTTCTGGTTGATAGACGCGGACATCTGCTCGACCGAAGCTGAGGTCTCTTCCACGCTCGCCGCCTGCTCGGAAGCGGCCTGACTCAAGGACTGGGCGGTCGACGACACCTGGACTGAAGAAGAAGAAATCGCAGCGGCGTTATTGCGCACATCCGCGACGATGCTCGCGACATTGCCCGCCATCGTGTGTATCGCATGCATCAAACGCCCGGTTTCGCTGCGCCAATCCGCTACATCGTGCGAACGCAAGTCACCCGATGCGACCATCTGGCAGGAACGCACCACTACCTCCAGCGGGCGCAAGGTCTTGCAGACCAGCAGCCACCAGACATATCCCGTCACCGCGCATCCCAGGCCAAGCAAGGTGCGACGAATATGCTGATCGGCCTCTGCGCCTAAACCGAACATGATCGCAACCAGCAACACACAGGCCGCAGACATGCGCGCCTTGATGCTCATGTCGATCATCCGTCCCAGCCATCCCGACAGGCCGGTGCGCGCCACCGCGCCGTCCTTCACCGTCAGCCCGCGCGCCGTTCCTTCACGGAACCGGCGATAGAGGCTTTCGGCCGCATCCACCTGCGCGCGGGATGGCTTGGTTCGCAATGACATATAGCCGATGATGCGGTCGTCTTCCCAGATCGGATTGACGTTGGCTTCCACCCAATAGTGATCGCCATTCCTGGAACGGTTCTTGACGATGCCGCGCCAGGATTTGCCGGCTTGCAGGGTATGCCACAAGTCGGCATAAGCGGCCGGTGGCATGTCCGGATGGCGCACGATGTTGTGCGGCTGGCCCAGCAACTCTGCTTCGGAAAATCCGCTGATCCCGATAAACGGCCCGTTCACATAGGTGATCTGGCCCTTGAGGTTGGTTTTCGAAACAATATATTCGCCATCCTTAAGATGTCGTTGAATATTGGTCACTGGAAAATTGATGCGCACTTCACTGTTCTCCTGATCGTTTCGGGGTTCGCTTAACCGGCTGCGATTGGGCGAGTTGCGCCGCCGACTCTCGCCAGCGAGGCCATCTCGTCAACCGACAACACCTGATTCACATCGAGGATGACGACGAACTTGTCATCTATCTTGCCCATGCCGTCGATGAAGTCGGCGCGGATGTCGGCGCCGAACGACGGCGCCGGTTCGATTTCGCCGGCCGATATTTCCAGCACCTCGTTCACCGCATCCACCATCACGCCGATGTCGTGGCTTTCTTCGCCCTGCGCCACTTCGATGATGACGATGCAGGTGCGGCGGGTGATGTTGGTGGTTCGTTTGCCGAAGCGCGCACCCAGATCGATCACCGGAACCACCGCGCCCCGCAGATTGATCACCCCGCGGATGAATTCCGGCATGCGCGGGATCTCGGTGAGATTGCCGTATTCGATGATTTCCTTGATCGCCAGGATGCCCATCGCATAAACCTCCCCGCCCAGCATGAAGGTGAGGTATTGCTGCAGGTCCTGTTGCCCGGCCACAGCGACTGGCTGCGTCCGGCTAATTTGTGCAACTGCGTTCATGTCTATTCCTTTCCTGTTCGCGTCACTTCGTAACCTTGTAGGTCGGGCTTCGCCCGACATGTCGGGCGAAGCCCGACCTACATTTCCTCGCCACTTGCGCGAAGAAAAATCGCTTCCCTAGAACTTGACGAAGCCGCCGCCGGCTGCCGCTAGCGTCAGGCTGGGCGCAGTTCTCGCGGGAGCAGAATTGCTCGCCTTGTAAACCGCAGGTGCATGCACGGCAGACACGGCACCATCCACCTTGAAGAACCCCATCAGGTTCTGCAGCTGCGTGGCCTGGCTGCTCATCTCTTCCGCGGTCGCCGCCAACTGTTCGCTGCTCGATGCGTTTTGCTGAGTGATTTGGTTGAGCTGGTTCATCGCGGTGTTGACCTGGCTGACGCCGGCGGATTGTTCTTCCGAGGCGGCGGTGATTTCCTGCACCAGATCGGAGGTCTTGTTGATCGCCGGCACCATTTCGTCCAGCAGCTTGCCTGCGTCTTCGGCCTTGCTTACGCTGCCGCTGGCGAGTTTGCCGATCTCCTGTGCGGCGACCTGCGAACGCTCGGCCAGCTTGCGCACTTCCGCGGCGACCACGGCGAAGCCCTTGCCGTGCTCCCCGGCACGCGCCGCTTCGATCGCCGCGTTCAGCGCCAGCAGGTTCGTTTGATACGCGATGTCGTCGATGATGCCGATCTTGCCGGCGATGCTCTTCATCGCGACCACGGTTTCCTTCACCGCCTGGCCGCCTTCGTTGGCTTGTCTGGAAGCAGATTCCGCCATGCCGTTGGTGACTCTGGCGTTCTCTGCGTTCTGGTTGATAGACGCACTCATCTGTTCGATCGAGGCGGATGTCTCTTCCACGCTCGCCGCCTGTTCGCTGGTGGCTTGGCTCATGCCTTGCGCAGTCGCCGAAACTTCTTCCGAGGCGCTCGACAGCGCATCTGCCGAACCCCGCACTTCGCCTATCACCTGCGACAGTTTTCCGGTCATGGCCTGCATCGCAGCCAGCAACTGCCCGGTCTCGTCATTGCTCGTCACGGTGATCTTCACCGTCAGGTCGCCCCCAGCCAGTGCGTTGGCAATGCCCACCGCCTGATTCAACGGACGCGTGATGCTGACCAGTATCCAGTACGAGAAGCCGACCAGCAGCACCAGCAACAATCCGCCTATCACCAGGCCCTCGGTGATCGTCGCATTGCCTTCGCTATCGAACAGTTCGTCGGCTTCCCTCGCCTCGGCCTGCAACGACTTCATGTATTTCTGCATCGCCTCGGACAGTTTCGCGGCCTGCTCGTCCAGCTGGGCGTCGATCTCCCTGACCTGGGACTCGCTGCCGTTTTCATTGAGCACCGGCAGCATGCGGTTTTCGAACAGAGCGATGAATGCCTGCAATGCCTGGTCAGAATCCCCGGCCCATTGCTTTTCTTCGCCGGTGTCCGCCTTCGCCTGTATCTGCTTGACGATGTCCAGGCTCTCCCGCTTGGCCGCATCCCAGTCTTTCCGGGTTTCATCCAGATTGCGGTTGATGACCGCATCGGCCACGATCTGGTACATCGCGGCGCCGATGGCAGCGCCGTCCTTGGCCAGCATCGCATCGACCGCACGCTGGTTGCCCTCGTCCTGCAATGCAGCCAGCCGGCCCATGCCGATGGTCGAAACGGCGATCAGCAAACCGATCCCGGCCAGTGCCGCGATCATGTTGAATACCAGTCTTGCCTTGATAGTGAGATTCATGTTTTTCTCCTTCAGTTACGCTTCCTCGTTGCAATCGAATTTGCCATCCCGGTATCTGTCGCGATAAGGAAGGCAACCGCCCATTACTTCTATGTGCCATCACTTCTGTTTGCCCGGCACCCTAATTACCCTACACCCCGGCCACCGCCAGCGATGCCATCTCGTCCACCGACAACACCTGATGGACGTTGAGGATGACGACGAACTTTCCGTCTATCTTGCCCATGCCGTCGATGAAGTCCGCGCGGATGTCGGCGCCGAATGACGGCGCCGGTTCGATTTCTCCCGCGGAGATTTCCAGCACCTCGTTCACCGCATCCACCATCACGCCGATGTCGTGGCTTTCCTCTCCCTGCGCCACTTCGATGATGACGATGCAGGTGCGGCGCGTGAGGTTGGTCGTGCGCTTGCCGAAGCGCGCACCGAGATCGACCACCGGCACCACCGCTCCCCTGAGGTTGATCACCCCGCGGATGAATTCCGGCATGCGCGGGATCTCGGTGAGGTTGCCGTATTCGATGATTTCCTTGATCGCCAGGATGCCCATCGCATAAACCTCCCCGCCCAGCATGAAGGTGAGGTATTGCTGCTGGTCCTGTTGCGCTGCGGCCGGCTGCGCCCTGCTGATTTGTGCAACTGCGTTCATGTCTATTCCTTTCCTGTTCGCTTGTAGGTCGGGCTCCGCCCGACATGTCGGGCGGAGCCCGACCTACCTCCCATCGCCACTCGTGCGATGGGAGCCCGTTCCCTAGAACTTGACGAAGCCGCCGCCGGCTGCCGCCAGCGTCAACTTGGGTGCGAAGTGCGCCGACCCGGAATTGCTCTGGACCGTCTTGCGGGCCGCAGGGGCAGATACGACAGGCGCTGCGGCACCATCAACCTTGAAGAACGCCATCAGGTTCTGCAGTTGCGTGGCCTGGCTGCTCATCTCTTCTGCAGTAGCCGCCAGTTCTTCGCTGCTCGATGCGTTCTGCTGGGTGACCTGGTTGAGCTGGTTCATCGCGGTGTTGACCTGGCTGACGCCGGCGGATTGCTCTTCCGAGGCGGCGGTGATTTCCTGCACCAGGTCGGAAGTCTTGTTGATGGCCGGCACCATTTCGTCCAGCAGCTTGCCTGCGGTCTCGGCCTTCTCAACTGAGCCTCCGGCGAGTTCGCCGATTTCCTGCGCGGCGACCTGCGAACGTTCGGCCAGCTTGCGCACTTCCGCGGCGACCACGGCGAAGCCCTTGCCGTGTTCCCCGGCGCGGGCCGCTTCGATCGCCGCGTTCAACGCCAGCAGATTGGTCTGGTAGGCGATGTCGTCGATGATGCCGATCTTGCCGGCGATCTGTTTCATCGCGGCGACGGTCTGTTTGACCGCTTCGCCGCCTTCGACGGCCTGCCTGGAAGCCTGGGTGGCCATGCCGTCGGTGACTCTGGCATTCTCGGTGTTCTGGTTGATCGAGGCGGACATCTGCTCGACCGAGGCTGAGGTCTCTTCCACGCTGGCCGCCTGCTCGCTGGTAGCTTGGCTCATGCTCTGCGCAGTGGCCGATACTTCTTCCGAGGCGCTGGAGAGCGCATCCGCCGCACCGCGCACTTCGCCGATGATGCCGGACAGCTTCTCAGTCATACCCCGGATGGCGAACAGCATGCTGCTCGTATCATGGGTGCTGGTCTGCACCTGCACCGTCAGATCGCCTTCCGCCACGCGCTTCACCACATCCGCGACATAGGCCGGCTCTCCGCCCAGTTGCGCCAGAATGCTGCGCATGATCCAGATGCCCAGCATCAACAGCACAACCAGCATGATCGCCGCACCACCCAGCATCATGGTTTTCGAATTGCCGACCGATTGCTCTCCTGCAACCACAGCCTCGTCGCTCACTCGCACATTCAGGTCGATGATCTTGCCCACGGTCGCTTCAGCCTTGGCGAACAGCGGTCTCGCGGCGAGTACTTGCTTGTGGTATGTAGAGAAAAGCTCCCTATGTCGATTCTCGTCGGTGTTGTTGCTCATCGCGGCGACAACCTGCAGGGTCTCCATGTTGGCGGCCTTCCATTCATCCCATTCCTTGACGAATTGCGTCCACAACACCGCCTCTTCCGGAGTCTGCGGCAGCGGCTCATACATCTTCCAGCCGCCGTCTACGCGTTTCCAGATTTCAGCGTCTTCCTTGACTACAGCGGCTAACTGCTCCTGTGCCGCATAGTCGTTCTCGTATTGCGCGACTTTCCGGATGTTGGAACGCAACGCCGTTTGCCCCTCGTTGACGATTTCCAGCCCCAGCACCGACGGCAGGCGAACCTTGCCGATTTCGTTCACCGAGGCCGCCGTATTGACCAGCCCTATCCATCCGATCGCGCCGACGATGAGCAGTGCCAACAGAGACACCCCCAGCAAGCCGAAAAGCTTTGCCTTCAAAGTCAAGTTATTCATGATTTCCCTTTCAAAAAGTGCTGCCGTGTACGAAATAAACCTACGAAATTTTCGCCGCCCTACCGTAGGATGGGTGGAGCGCAGCGATACCCATCAAGCGCCGGCATGGGTATCGCTACGCTCCACCCATCCTACTGTCCGCTCCTTCTCCGTCACCACCTGCCCCATCAACCCCGGCACATCGAGGATCAGCGCCACTTCGCCGCTGCCCAGGATGGTGAAACCGCCGATGCCGCTGACTTGATGGAACACCTTGCCCAGCGGCTTGATGACCGTCTGGAACTCGCCCAGCAACCGGTCCACGACCAGGCCCACCTTGTGTTCGCCGTAGCGCACCACCACCACGTTCTCGCGCCGCGCCGGCTCGCCTTCCACTTCGAAGTGTTCGCGCAGCCGCAGGTAAGGCAGGACCTCGCCGCGCAGGTTGAGGTAGCGGCCGTCGCCGCCGGCGTTCTCCCATGCGGCGCGTTCGATGCACTCCACCACCATGTCCAGCGGGACGACATAGACTGCCGTGCCGACACCGACCAGAAAGCCGTCGATGATCGCCAAAGTCAGAGGTAACCGGATGCGCACCGTCGTGCCCTTTTCGATCTCGCTGTCCAGCGTGACCGTGCCGCGCAAGGCGGTGATGTTGCGCTTGACCACGTCCATGCCGACGCCGCGCCCGGACAGGTTGCTGACGGACTCCGCGGTGGAGAAGCCCGGCTCGAAAATCAGGTTGTAGATCTCGCGGTCGCTGAGGCTATCGCCGTCGCTCACCAGCCCGCGCTCGATGGCCTTGTTGAGGATGCGCTCCTTGTTCAGGCCGCCGCCGTCGTCCGACACTTCGATGACGATGCTCCCGGCGTCATGGTAGGCATTGAGTTTGAGCGTGCCCTTGGCGGGCTTGCCGCGCGCCACCCGCAGCTCCGCCGACTCAATACCGTGATCCATGGAGTTGCGCACCAGATGGGTGAGCGGGTCGCCGATTTTCTCGACCACGGTCTTGTCCAGCTCGGTTTCCGCACCGCTGATGACGAGCTCGATATCCTTGCCCAGCTCCTTGCTGACGTCACGCACCACGCGCTGGAAGCGGTTGAAGGTTGCGCCGATCTGCACCATGCGCAGCGTCAGTGCGGAATCGCGCACCTCTTCAACCAGCCGGGACAGGGTCGCCGTGGCTTCGAGCAGGTCGGCTTCGCCCGCGCGCTGTGCGATCAGATTGGTGCTGGCGCCGGCGATGATGAGTTCGCCGACCAGGTTGATGAGCTGATCCAGCTTGTCCGCATCCACGCGGATCAGGCTGGCCTCGCTGTTCTTGTGTTCCTTGACCTGCTTCTGCTTGTCCAGCGCCGCTTCCATCACCGGCGGCTGCACCATGTGCGCCGCCACCAGCACTTCGCCCAGCGGGCGTTCCGCGGCATCGCCGTCGCCGTGCTGCAAGCGGAGCGCGGCATCCAGTTCGGATTCGGTGAGGGTGCCGCAGCGCAGCAGCATTTCGCCCACGCGCAGGTCTTCTTCAGGCAGTTCGGCGATCAGCCTCAGGTAATCGGCGATCTTGCTGTGCGGCGGCAGGATGCGGATCTCGCAGTCTTCGCGCACGAACTCGAACACGCCTTCGATGGCGGCCTTGTCGGCATCGCTGCGGAAGCCGATCTCGAAACCGAGATAGCAGCTTTCCGGATCCATCTCGGCGGTCGGCGGGATGTTGTTCAGCAGTGTGACGATATGTTCGATGTCGCCCAGCGTGCTCAGGTAACGGATGAACGAGAGCGGGTCCATGCCGTTGCGCAGCACATCCCGGCCGAAGCGCAGCGAGATATGCCACAGGTCGGTCTCGACTCCGTCGCCGCCTTCTCTGGTGTACTGCTCGCGCTCCTCCATCACCGCAACCGGGGACGCGGCGGCCACATCGTTATGCAGATAGGCCTGCAATGCGGCGACCAGTTTGCGGTCGTTTTCCTGCAGCTCGGCCGAAGTCTCGCCGCCGCCAGCGGCCAGGTGTTCGATCAATCCGCCGATGTGATCGCAACTGGAAAGCAACACCGCCACCAGTTCGCCGTCGATGCGCAGTTCGCCGCCGCGCACACGGTCCAGCACGCTTTCCGCGACATGGGTGAACGAGACGATGTAGTCCAGCCCGAACAGCCCCGCCGAACCCTTGATGGTGTGTGCGGTGCGAAAAATGGCATTGATCATCTCCTCGTCTTCGGGCGACTGTTCGATGCGCAACAGCGCATCTTCCATGTTCTGCAACAGCTCCCGGCTCTCTGCGATAAACGTCTGCACTACTTCATCGAGATTCATATCTTTTCCTTTCCGTAGGTCGGGTTAGCGGTTTCATCGCGTAACCCGACAGGTCAACGTCGGGTTACGGTGCGAAAGACGCACCTAACCCGACCTACAAGCATTACGTAGGCGAAATCACGACCGGGTCGCCGAACACACCCGCCAGGTTGCACAGGTCCAGCATGTCCATGACCGCCTGGCTATGCATGACGAACTGCAACGACTGCTGCCGCTCCGCCGCCTCGCGCTTGACCAGCGCCAGCAGTTGCAGGCCCGCCGCATCGATTTCGTTTACATGCGCCAGATTCATTTCGAGTTCCTTGCCCCCCGCCATCGCGGCGAGCAGACTCTCTTTGGCCTGCGCGGCGGTGTAGATGGTCAGTTCCCCATCGAGGCCGATACGGCGGCAGCCATCCCCGTTTTCAACATGAATTTCCATGACTCATCCTCCTTACGGCATGATCAGTTTGGATACGGCGGCCAGCATCTGCGCGGGCTGGAACGGCTTGACCACCCAGGCCTTCGCGCCGGCGGCCTGGCCGGATGCCTTCTTGCTTTCGCCCGCCTCGGTGGTCAGCATGATGATCGGTGTGAATTTGTATGCAGGCAGCTTCTTCGCTTCCTGCACGAAGGTGATGCCGTCCATGTTGGGCATGTTCACGTCGCTGATGATCAGGTGGATCTTCTGCCCGTTCAGTTTGGACAACCCGTCCTTGCCGTCGCAGGCTTCGATCACGTCGTAACCCGCTCCTTTGAGCGCGATGCCGACCACCTGGCGCAGAGTCGCCGAGTCGTCCACCACAAGAATTGCCTTGGCCATGTTGTTCTCCTAAAAAAATGTAATTTCGGTTTTGGGGGATGCGGCAAGCGGTTTGCCGTTGTGATTGACGTGCTCTTCTATCGTGGCGTAGGAGCGCTCGATCGCTGCCATCAGGTGATTGGTGGCCACGGGCTCCAGCTTGCCGTTGCGATGGAATTCGAAATGGCTCTTCTCGAAGTAGTCCGGCAGGCTGCTGATGTTGTCGCGCACATGGCTCAGGATCTGGCTGACCCGGTCCTGGAACTGGAGATGCACCAGCGACTCGGCGACTTCGTTCTTGATGCCATCGCTCTCGCTGCGCAATATCACGCTGGACGCGGAAAGTCCGTCGGTGATGCCCCTGAAACTGCCCAGCACATTGCTGATCGCCATTTCGGAGTTGGCGATGGATTCCGCCTCGTTCGCGGTCGCATGCTGCGAAGAGAGGACCGCGGCGTTGATCGCCGCGCTGATCACCTTCACCTTTTCCCGGATGCGGGTGCCGGTTTCCTTGGATAGCGTGGAGAGCTTCCTGACTTCGTCCGCCACGACGGCGAATCCGCGCCCGACATCGCCGGCCCGCGCCGCCTCGATCGCGGCATTCAACGCCAGCAGGTTGGTCTGGTCCGCAATGCCCGCCACATCGGCGGCCATCTTCTCCAGCTCGACGATGAAGCTCAGCAGGTTATGGACTTCCGCGAGCATGGTTTCCTTTTGCCGCATCACGTCGCGCAGGGAGCTGACGACCGCTCCCAGCTCCGCCTCGCTCTGTGAAAATACGCTGACCAGTCCGCCGTCGATGCCCTCGGAGGCCGCTTCCGAAGCCTTGAGCGCGGCGTCCAGTTTCTGCACGATGCCGGAGAAACGCCCCATCAGATCGACGATTGCGGTTTCCATCTGGCTGCGTCCGGTCTCGACCTGGCGCACCCACACCGGCAGCACATCGTTGCTCAGGGTTTGCAAGCCATGCAGATAGTCTGTCGCCTCGGTATTGAACGCCTCGCGCGCCACCGTCATCGCTTCTTCTTTCACGGCAGCCAGTTCGGCCACATGCTGCCTGGCGACCAATGCGCCGGCGATAAGGCCGGACACCACCACCACCGCAGCGGCCACCGCCACCTGCCATGTAATTTCCCCCAGCAACATCAGGCAGGACGCGCCCAACACCGCCGGGGTCGCCGAACACAGCCAATATTTCCTCAGGTTTACACTCATGATTTCGTCTCACCCATTTGTCATTACGCATCGATCGGTGTGATGTGCAGCCCGGCAATCGGCCCTGCCATCCACTTCTGGAGCCTGTGTTTTCAGCCATGAACACTTGCATCTATGTTTGGCCGTAAGCACCGATTCCTGTGGAAGGCATGATGCTTAATCGACAGAACAAAAAATATCGTCCGATAAATTAAGTTACCCCCGGCAAAGCCGGGGGTTTATCTCTATTAGCCCCTCAAAGGGGCAAAAACGTGATGCGCCTAAAGGCGCTGGCTCACATGCCTAATTTGAGCTGATCATAACGGGCATCTTCTT
>Ga0209211_10003430_pt1 | contig 25822 bp, 20 predicted proteins | sample RifGroA2_FD_183992 | JGI IMG/M metagenome (GOLD analysis project Ga0209211, IMG submission 183992) | Groundwater microbial communities from Rifle, Colorado, USA - Groundwater A2 (SPAdes) (version 2) | ecosystem: Environmental > Aquatic > Deep subsurface > Groundwater | place: Rifle, Colorado...
AAGCGCCGATCAGGCATTGTTTCACCCGGTTCCAAGCTCACTTAACCCCACTTGTCATCATGCCCCTGAACCTCGAAGACGTCGCCCGCATCGCCCTTTTGTCCCGCATCGAACTTTCCGCCGCAGAGCGCGAAACCACGCGCGACCAGTTGAACGGCATCCTCGGCTTTATCGAACAATTGCAGGCGGTGGATACCACGGGCATCGAGCCGATGGCGCATGCCGTGGATGTGGTGCAGCGTCTGCGCCCCGACGTGGTCACGGAAACGGATCGCCGCGCAGATTTTCAGGCGGTGGCGCCGGAAACCGAGGCGGGTTTGTATCTCGTGCCGCAGGTGCTGGAGTGAGCGACATGATCAATTCATCGCTCAAGCAGCTTTCCGCCGCGCTGGCGGCGAAAAAGGTTTCCGCCGTCGAACTGGCGACGCTGTTCCTCGACCGCGTCGAGAAACTGAATCCCACGCTCAACGCCTTCATCACCACCGACCGCGACAAGACTCTGGCACAGGCCAGGATGGCCGACGAGACCCTCGGCAAAGTCGGCGCTGGCGGCGCGGCGATTTCTCCCTTGTGCGGCATCCCGCTGGCGCACAAGGACATCTTCTGCACCAAAGGCTGGCGCACCACCTGCGGCTCGAAGATGCTGGCGGATTTCGTTTCGCCCTACGACGCGCATGTGGTGGAACAGCTCGCCGCTGCCGGCATGGTGACGCTGGGCAAGCTCAACATGGACGAGTTCGCCATGGGCTCGTCGAACGAAACCTCGTACTTCGGCCCGGTGAAGAATCCCTGGGATGTCTCCTGCGTACCCGGCGGTTCCTCGGGCGGCTCGGCGGCAGCCATCGCGGCGCGGCTGACCCCGGCGGCGACCGGCACCGACACGGGAGGCTCGATCCGCCAGCCGGCGGCCCTGTGCGGCCTCACCGGCCTCAAGCCGACCTACGGCGCGGTGTCGCGCTACGGCATGATCGCCTTCGCATCGAGCCTCGATCAGGGCGGGCCGATGGCGAAAAGCGCCGAGGATTGCGCGCTGCTGCTGAACGCCATGGCCGGCTTCGACCCGCGCGATTCCACTTCGCTGGAGCGCCCCCCGGAGGATTACAGCCGCGACCTGGCAAAGCCGCTGGCCGGCCTGAAAATCGGCCTGCCGAAGGAGTTTTTCGGCGACGGCATGGACGCCGACGTGCGCACCGCCGTCGACGCCGCGCTGGCCGAATACCGCAAGCTGGGCGCCGTCACGGTGGAAGTAAGCCTGCCCAACTCGGGTCTGTCGGTGCCCGCCTATTACGTCATCGCGCCGGCCGAGGCCAGTTCCAACCTGTCGCGCTTCGACGGCGTGCGCTACGGCTACCGGGCGCCGGAATACGCCGACTTGGCGGAGATGTATTCGCGCAGCCGGGCGCAGGGATTCGGCGCCGAAGTGAAGCGCCGCATCCTGATCGGCACCTATGTGCTGTCGCACGGCTACTACGACGCCTACTACCTCCAGGCGCAGAAAATTCGCCGTCTCATCGCCGCCGACTTTGTCGCGGCCTTCAAGCAATGCGACGTCATCATGGGGCCGACCTCGCCCTCGGTGGCCTTCGCCTTCGGCGCCAAGAGCGCCGACCCGGTGCAGATGTATCTGGCCGACATCTACACCATCTCGACCAATCTCGCCGGCCTGCCGGGCATGTCGCTGCCCTGCGGCTTCGGCAACAACACTATGCCAGTCGGATTGCAGATCATCGGCAACTGGTTCGGCGAGGCAAAGATGCTGAATGTCGCCCACCAGTACCAGCAAGCCACCGACTGGCACGCGCGAATGCCGGCAATCGCCTCGGACATTACCGGGAAATAATATTCCACTGTCCTGACATTACCGAGAACGCCGGCTCCTTTGTGGCCCGAGAGGTAGTGCTACCATCATGTCCATGAAGCCGCCGCGCCTGCCTTGGAATGGTTTCCCCGATGTGCTGATCCAGACCGATGAGTCTTCGGTCAAACAGCACCCGGACTATTGGGCCGCCAAGACGGGCGATGCGACCGCAGCGTTGCGTTTGGTGCAGGCCGTTCTCAATAGGCACCAGCTCGCCGTGCTGAAAGAAATCGTCGGGAGTGACGCCGGCCCCGCCGGTAACGCTCCCCCCATTCTGGCAAGTGTCCACGCCTACGAGAGGGATGGGGTTAATGCCATCCCCGAAGTATTGGCGGATGAATTATCCGCAAGCCTTGGCTGGCCCGTGGATGACGGCATCGTTCAGACCAACGTGGTGTCCCATACAGGAGCGGATGGCTTTTCGCGGCTGGCACGGCAGGCTGAGTTTAGCGGTACGATCAAGCCCGGCGCTCGCTATGTGATGGTGGATGATTTCGTTGGCATGGGCGGAACCCTCGCTAACCTGCGGGGTCACATCGAAAGCAACGGTGGCCGCGCTGTGGCAGCGATTGTCTTGACGGGAAAGCAACATTCCGCCAAATTGCGGTTGAGCTTGGAACGGCTGGCCGAATTGAGGAGCAAGCATGGAAAAGAACTTGAACACTGGTGGCAAGAACGATTCGGTCACGCCTTCGACGCGCTTACTGAATCAGAAGCTCGGTATCTTGTCCGCACCCCGGACGCTGACACCCTCCGAGATCGACTTGCTGCGGCAGAGTAAACGGGAAATCGCCCATAAAGTATCTCGTCGCAAGTAGCTACAGCGATTGCCTCGGGACCTGCGTCTTTTGTACGATTTGAAGTCGGCTTCGCATTGATCTCCATGGCCGCATGAACCCCGTCCCGCCAGCGCCCAGGACGCGCGGACGGCGGCAGAGAAAAAACAGGGCAGGACGAACCTCGTCGCAATAGACGTCGAACTTCACGCCACGCTCCCCCAGTCGAAAGCGGCATCGGCCACGACGCGATAGTTGGCGTCCAGCTTTCCTTGCAGCAGCACCAAAGCCGCCAGACGGCGGGCCATGTGGGTTACTTCCCGAGCTTCGTCCAGTGTGAGCGCGCGACCCAGCAGAGCAAACTCGCGGTAGGAAAGCCACTTCTTCATCACCTGGTAGCCGCCGATGGTGTACTCCCACACCGGACGCGGCACGTTGCGCCAGCAGCAGGCGTTGTTGAGCCAGACATCGCGGGTGTCATCGCCCAGCGCCTCGTCACCGACAACGCGTTCGTCATCGCGACGCGGACGGGTATCGAGCTTGCCCTTGCCCGGCATGGTGACGTTGCCCTTGCCGGCGTGGCCCCAGCCGGCGGTCAGCTTCAAGTGTTGGCCCTCGTCCAGCGCAATGTTTCCGGCGGTGGCCAGCACGGCGATGGTCGCCAGTTCCGCTCGCGGCTTGCCGGCGGTGACGCCGGCTACAGTGTTTTCGGTGTCCAGCAGCGCCGCCAATTCGCGCCCAAGCGTGGCTGAGGCAATGAGCGCGGCAGCCGTCGCCGGCAACGGAATGCGCGGCCAGTCGCCGCGAATCCCATCGGCATGTTCGGCCAAATAGGCCGGGCTGTAGCCGACGGCCAGGGCATGCCACCAGATCAGGGCATGGACGGGCAGCCCATCGGCCTCGCCGTTGTCCGGCTCAGGTAGGCCGAGGCTTTCCAGGTAGCCACGGGCACCAGCAGAAAGGTTGGCGACGATGGTGGGTTCGGCTGCTTCCTGATGGCCGAAGAGGTCGTGGTTGGCGGAGTCAGGCAGCGCTGCTGGCTCCAGCAACACCAGCGCCGGGAAATGTCGCGCTTCCCCCGCCAATAAATGATAGTCGCAGACGGTGGGGCCGAAAAAGAACGGTGGCCCTTCTGGCTCCTTGTCGGCCATATCCCTGGAGACGAAAAAGAGATTCCCCTTGATGGCGCGGTGCCTGAGCAACTCAGGGCTTGGTTCGCTGAACAGGGGGCGAAGATTTTCGAGATAGCACCAACGACTATCGAAAGGCTTGAATGGATACCTGACAATGCGGGAGGTATCGAAACTCCATTCCTTGAGTATCTTGCTTCTTGCTTCGGGACCGACGATGCGGTTGCCCGTCATCATCAACGAGGGATAAATGGCTGCGATCTCTTCGTTTGTTACGGCGGTATCGAAATAACTCCGCATCCGATGCTCAAGCGGCGCCTTCTCTATCGAAATGAGCGCTAACGCGCGTCGCTCGATTGGGCCGTTAAGCGGAGCGTGAGCGGCAAGTTCAGTCAGTTGCGGCCATTCGGCATAGTGGTCTTCGATATGCTGAGGACGGAAGTTGTACCGGTTGTCCAGGCTAGGCGACACGTGAGCGTAGTGGGCCGCGAAGTCTTGTGCATCCAGACTCGCCAGCAGATCGGCTCGGCGCTCTGCTGCCTTCGCAGCGTTCAAATCGTCGCGAAAGCGCACCCTTGCGGCACCTTGATTTCCGCTTCCATTTTTCACCCACAAGGAGACGGCCACTCCCTGTTGAATGCCCGGCGAAAAGCCGCGCATGGCAAATACTGTTTCGCTAGTTTGACCATCCGGTGCATATTCGGAAATCTTGCGATTGCCGTGCATGTTCTCAATCCAGAAGTCATCGAAGGATTCAAGCAGGTGCTGGCGCAGAACCACGAACGAGGCGCCATCAAGCCACGAGTGATTGGAGATAAAGCACACCACGCCCTGCCCGCCGCGCTCCGCCACCTGTCGTTCGGCAAGGCGAAAGAAGCGGACGTACAGCTCGTCCAGGTTGAACTTCTTGATGCCCCAGCCGCCCTGCGCCACGGGCTTGTTCAGGCCCTCCTTGTAAGGCCGCACCAAGTCGGCCTCCTCTTCCTGGGCAACTCCGGCGAAGGCGTTGTAGGGAGGATTGCCGAGGATGACGAGAATCTTCTTTTCCCGCTTCACCACCTCCGCCGCGTCATGCTCGGCGGCAAACTCGGGGAAGTCCATGGAAAGTTGCGTCATGCGCTTCTTGCCTTCCTCGTCGGGCGGCGCCCAACCGGTCAAGGCATTGGTGAGATGAACGCCGAGGCGCTGTTGTTTGTCGTCATCTTCGGCCAAGGGCGCATCGAGAGAGGCAAGCAGCAAGCCCAGTTGCAGGTGGGCGACGACGAAAGGCGCGGGCATCAGTTCAAAGCCAAACACGCGCTCGATGGCGGCGCGCTTCAGATGCGCGCCCGTGGCGGCGCCCAGGCCGCGCTCCAGTAGCCCCGTATGGATCACCCGCAACACTTCGACCAGAAAAGCACCGGTGCCGCAGCAGGGATCGAGTATCAGCACCTTGTCATCGGCAAGACCGTCGGCAAGATGCAGTTCTTCCCGCAGCACCCGATCCACGCGAGCCACCATGTAGCGCACGATTTCCGGCGGCGTGTACCAGACACCGAGCTTCTTGCGCAGTTCCGGATCGAAGGCTTCCAGAAACGGCTCATAGAAATACTGCACCGCCTCACCTTCGGCGAAGCGGGCGAAAAAGGCGTCCCGCGCCACCCGGTCGAGAACGGTGTTCACCCAGTCCAGCACTTCCACCAGCCCGAGCGCCTTGAGCTTTGAAGGGTGGGCAACCTGATCGAAGAGGGCGCGAATCATGGGCACTTGCAGGGTCCACCCCGCCTTCTTCCAATCGAAGCGCTCGCCCGTCGGCGGGCCGAGCCGATGCCACAGCACCCAGGCGGAGAAGACGCCGTAGAACAGGGTCTGCACCAGCGTGGAACGGAAAAAATGGTCGCCTTCCTCTTTCTCGAAACGCACGCCGAGGGTGCTTTCCAATCCCTTGCGCAGGGAGAACAGGGCAGGCAGGTCGGGTCGGGCGTCGATGCGCGCCCTGGCCTCTCGGGCGTAGCTGGCGAGGAACCAGGCCACGTCCTTGGGATTAGCCAGGGGTGCTCTGTGAAATAGCATCCGGCGCAGAAAATCCGCCAATCGGTCGCTTTGCTCCGCCGCCACTTTATGAGGATGAGCCGCAAGTTGCCAAAAAGCCGCCTCGCCATCGGCAAGGCGATAGGTTTCGAGAACGATGGCGTTGCCGTTGGCATCCTCGCCGAGCAGCAGAAAGTCCCGGTAGTTGGTCACCAGTACCAGCCGATATTTGTCCCAATACTTGCTGACTTGCTTACCCTTCACGGTCAACCATGAATCGTCGGCAACGGCTTTTACTTCCACTACACCTCGCGCCGGCATCTGTCCTTGCAACGGTGCGGCATCGGCGCGTTTTTGAAACTGTTCCTTTGTGAATAGTCCGAAATCCGGGCTGCCCGCGCCGGTGTTCTGCAACTGGGAAACCGCGCGCACCCACGGCTTGAGCGTCTTGCCAACCTCGTTAAGCAGGTGCTCCAGGGCGGAGTAGTAGGACGTTTCCTTGACCGCAGCCCCGCTGGCGCGAATCTGCGACATTGCGGCAAGATAATCCCGGAGCGGATGCATGGCGATGGCGTTATGTCATTGGGAATGTCGAGTTTAGCATCGCCGGGCCATGTCACACCACCCGTATCAGTCTTCGTAGATGACCTTGACGTTCTCCGCCTTGAGCCACTCGTTAAGCCCCGCGATCAGGGCGTCGTCGAGACGGACGCGCCAGCTTTCCGGCAGGGGCAGTTCCGCCACCGCATCGCCGTTGCGGTAACTCAACCGCACCGGGCAGGGGCCGTTGCGAAACGGCGTCAGCAGCGCCTGCAGGCGTTTGGCATCAGATGCTCCGTTCATGGTCAGGCGCAGGCTGCGTGCATATCTGCCGCGCGCCTCGGTCAAGGTATAGAGCTTGTCGGCGGTGATGCGCAGGCCGCCGCTGTAGTCGTCCTTCTGCACCTTGCCTTCGACCAGCAGCAGTTCGTCTTCCTTGATCTTGGCGCGCTCGGCGTCCCACAGTTCGTTGAAGACGGTGACTTCGAGCTGGGTGGTGCCGTCGTCGAGCGCCACCACGGCCATCTTGCCGCGACGGGTCATCTGGGTGCGGCTGGACATGACGACGCCGGCCAGCAGCACCGGTTCGCGCTGCGGCTCAAGTTGCCCCAATCTGCGCTTGACGAAGGACGCCAGCTCGGCGGCGTAGGCGTGGTAGGGATGGCCGGAGAAGAAGAAACCCAGTGCCGGCTTTTCGTTCATCAGTTGTTCGCGCTCCGACCAGCGCGGAACCTCGACATAATGCGCGGTGTCTTCCTGCGCCCCCGCGCCCATGTCGAACAGGCCGCCCTGCATGGCATTGCGCTCGGCCTGTTCCGCCGCCTCCAGCGCAACGCCGGTCGAGGCCAGCAGCTTGGCGCGATGGTTGTCGATGGCATCGAAGGCGCCGGCGCGGATCAGCGCCTCGATCACGCGCCGATTTACCACGCGCTTGTCGATGCGGCGACAGAAATCGAACAGGTCGCGGAATTCGCCCCCGGATTCGCGGGCCTTGAGGATCACCGAGAGCGCGGCCTCGCCGGTGCCCTTGATGGCGCCGAGGCCGTAGCGGATCGTCTTGCCATCCACCGACCGAAAACGAATGCCGCTGTGGTTGACGTCGGGCGGCAGGAAAACCAGGCCGTTGTCGATGGCGTCCTTGTAGAAGAACTGGATCTTGTCGGTGTTGGCCATTTCCGACGACAGCGTCGCCGCCGCGAACGCCGCCGGGTGATGGCGCTTGAGCCAGCCGGTCTGGTAGGCCACCAGCGAGTAGGCCGCCGCGTGCGACTTGTTGAAGCCGTAGCCGGCGAACTTCTCCATGACATCGAAGATTTCGTTGGCCTGGCCGGCGCCGATATTGTTCCTGCCCGCGCCTTCGACGAACACGGCGCGCTGCTGGTCCATCTCTTCCTTCTTCTTCTTGCCCATGGCGCGGCGCAGCAGGTCGGCGCCGCCGAGGCTGTAACCGGCCACCACCTGCGCCGTCTGCATCACCTGTTCCTGATACACCATGATGCCGTAGGTATTGCCCAGCACGCGCTCCAGGCTCGGGTGCGGATAGACCACCTTCTCGCGGCCATGCTTGCGATTGACGAAGTTGGGAATGAAGTCCATCGGCCCCGGCCGGTACAGCGCGTTGAGTGCGATCAGGTCTTCCAGCCGGTCCGGCTGCGCCTGCACCAGGGTGTCCTTCATGCCGCCGGATTCAAACTGGAACACGGCCGTGGTGTTGGCGCTCTTGAATATGGCGTCGTAGGTTTCGCGGTCGTCGAGCGGCAAGGTGGCGAGGTCGATGTCGACGCCCTCGACTTCGCGGGCCAGGCGCACCGCCTCGTCGAGGATGGTCAGGGTGCGCAAGCCAAGGAAGTCGAACTTGACCAGCCCGGCCTTCTCCACGTCGTCCTTGTCGAACTGCGACACCACCGATTCGGCGCCCGCCGCCGCGTACAACGGACAAAAATCGGTGAGCTTGCCCGGCGCGATCAATACGCCGCCGGCATGCATGCCGACGTTCCGCGTCAAGCCCTCCAGCTTCAGCGCCAGCGCCCATAGCTCGGCGATTTCCTCCTCGCTGTCGATCCGCTGGCGGATTATCGGTTCCTTGTCCAGCGCGTCCTTGAGCGTGATGCCGAGTTCGTTGGGAATCAGCTTGGCGAACTGGTCGACGAAGTTGTAGCCCAGATCGAGCACGCGCCCGACATCGCGGATCACTGCCTTGGCCGCCATGGTGCCGAAGGTGACGATCTGCGACACGGCGTGGGCGCCGTATTTCTGCTTGACGTACTCGATGACGCGGTCGCGCCCTTCCTGGCAGAAGTCGATATCGAAGTCGGGCATCGATACCCGTTCCGGATTCAGAAAGCGCTCGAACAGCAGGTCGTAGCGCAGCGGATCGAGATCGGTGATGCCGAGGCTGTAGGCAACCAGCGAGCCGGCGCCCGAGCCGCGTCCCGGACCCACCGAGACGCCGTTGTGCCTGGCCCAGTTGATGAAGTCGGCAACGATCAGGAAGTAGCCGGGGAAGCCCATCTTGATAATGGTCCCGATCTCGAAATCCAGCCGCGCGACATAGGTCGGTCGCTGCCTTTCGCGCTCGGCGACATCCGGATACAGCAGTTCCAGACGCCGCGCCAGGCCGGCATGCGACTCGCTGGCGAGGAAGGCCTCCAGCGGCTCGCCGACTGGCGTGGGGAAATCCGGCAGGCGGCTCCTGCCCAGTTCCACCGTCAGGTTGCAACGGCGGGCAATCTCCACCGAGTTCTGCAAGGCCTCGGGCAAGTCGGCGAACAACTCCATCATCTCGGCCCGGCTCTTGAAATACTGCTGCGGGCTGTAGCGCTTCGGTCGCCGCGTGTCGCCCAGCACATAGCCGTCGGCGATGCAGACCCGCGCCTCATGCGCCTTGTAGTCGTCGGCCTGGAGAAACTGCACGGGATGCGTGGCCACCAGCGGCAGGCCCAATCGCGCCGCCAGATCGGCGCTGGCGGCGACCAGCACTTCGGCGACCGCCGCGCCATCCTTGCCAGCCGGGCGCTGTATCTCAATGTAATAAGCGCCGGGAAACAGTTGCGCCCAGACCTGGGCACGCACTTCGGCCTGATCCAGCTTGCCCGCCGCGAGCATCTGCCCGATGTCGCCCAGCGGGCCGCCCGACAGCGCGATCAGGCCGCTGTTGTCGCCCTGGGCAAGATGTGCACGGGTGATTTCGGCGCGACCATGGCGGCGCGGCGCCAGATAGGCGGCGGAGAGCAGTTCGCACAGGCGCAAATAACCGGCGCGATTCTTCACCAGCAGCAACAGGCGCGCCGCAACATCGTTGCGCTCGACGCCATCGTCGTCGCCGATCCAGACATCGCAGCCGATGATCGGCTTGATGCCCTTGCCGCGCGCTGCGGTGTAGAACTTGACCATGCCAAACAGGTTGGCCAGGTCGCTGATCGCCAAAGCTGGCTGCCCATCCGTGGCCGCCTGCGCGATCGCGTCATCGATGCGCGTCAGGCCATCGCTGATCGAGTATTCGCTGTGAAGGCGGAGATGGACGAAACCGGGAAGAAGCGGGGCGGACATAACGCGGCGATTTTACTCCCCCACCCCCCTTGCCCCGCATTCGGAGTTCCTTTGCGCCATTGCGGCGAAAGAGCGCTTAATCCCACTTTGAAGCATGGTTTTAACTTTATGATTCATAAATGATTTACATCAATTTTTCGGAAGCAGCGGAGATTCATAATCACGCCTCCCCGACCTACCGGAAGACAAATCATGCACGCTCATCTCTCCCCCGATTCAATCTATCCCTTCGACGCTCGCGGCATTGCCAAGCGTTTTCGTCACGCCGCCATCTTTGGCGCACTGGATGCGTTGCGCGCAGGGGAAACCATGCGTTTCGTCAACGACCACGACCCCCTGCCGCTGCTTGACCAGCTCGCGCAACGCTATGGCGAAACGGTGGGAATAGGTTACAAGCAGCGTGATCCGGGTCAGATCGTGATCGACTTCGTCAAGAAGCAATAAACCTGTTACCGCCGACCCTTTAACGTGAAACAACTCGTTCGGAGCGACTGGTGATAGTCGAGCGAAGCGAGCCGATCAGTAGCCCCCCGTGAGGGGGGATGGGGGGGCGGGCCTTCAATTCGCCCTTCGCGTGTTTCATCTTCTGCAGGTGGAGCTTGCAGCCATGAGCGTCGTTAGCGAATGCGCGAACGCCGGGCTTCCATGCAGTCCAGGAGTTGTGCGCTGACGCTGCGCAGGCGCTGGTTGAGCAGCATCAGCAACTCCATCATCAGCTTGACGCCGATGCGCGGCTCTTCGGCGATGAGGCGCGACAGGCTTTCACGATCAAGCACGGCCACTTCCAAGGTGTCGAGCGCAACACAACTGGCGAAGCGCGGCTCGCCGTCGATCAGCGACATTTCGCCCAGTGTCTTGCCCGGACCGGCAATGCCCATGATCTGCGCCGACCCGCGCACATCCTTCTTGACGATCTCGACGCTGCCGTCGAGCAACAGCAGCATGAAATCGCCGTCATCGCCCTCGTGGATGATTTCCGTGCCGATCGGCGCCCGGTAGCAGCGCATGTAACGGGCCAGTCCTTCCAGTTCGTCGGGTTCGAAGTCCTCGAACAACTGAATGACCTCGATGATCTCGCGGATGCGGGCGACAAATGGCGCCGCATCACCGAGAAACTCGACATTCGGGATCTGTTCGATCGAACTCATGGCCGTGGCATTATAGCTCCGCCGAGCAACGCCAGTACCAGCAGCAACCAGCCAACCGTCGCCGCCAGAAGGTGGGGGTCGGTCAGCAGTTCCCGCGCCGGATCGCCGCCACCCCCCCGTGCGTGCAGACGCCACAGGTAGCGCAGCATGCCGTACAGCACGAAGGGCACGGTCGCGATCAGACCACGCGTGCCGTGCAGGGCCATGGTCTCGGCGCTGACCGTATAGAGCGCGTAGGAAATCACCGTTCCGGCGGCGGCAATGCCGATGAACTGGTCAAGCATGGACGCCGTGTAGTGTTCCAGCACGCGGCGGTGGCCGGCGCTGTCGGCCAATAGCGCGTTGAGCTCGGCGCGACGCTTGGCGAAGCCGAGAAACAGCGTCAGCATCAGGCCGCACAGCAACAGCCACTGCGAAGGCGCGATGTCGAGCCCCAGCGTACCGGCGAGGATGCGCAGCATGAAACCGGCGGCGATGATGAAGACATCGAGAATGACAACGTGCTTGAGGCCGAAACTGTAGGCGACGTTGAGCGCGACGTAGGCGAAGAATATCCACGGCGCCGAGCCGGCCCACAGCACGGCGGCGACACTGCCGACGGCGAGGCACGCCAGCGCCAGAACCACCGCAGCGGTGACGCTTGCCGCGCCCGCCGCCAGCGGTCGGCGCTTCTTTTCCGGATGCAGCCGATCCTGCTCGCGATCGATCAGGTCGTTCATCACATACACGGCGGACGCCAGCAGGCAGAAGGCGGCAAAGGCGGCCAGCGCCTGGCCGAGCCTGACCGGATCGTTCCAGGCATGGCCGAACAGCAGGCCGACAAAAACGAAGCCGTTCTTCAGCCACTGCTGCGGACGCATCAGGCGCAGCAGGGCAGGCAAACTCCCAGGCAAAGCCGAAGGCATCAACGGCGGCACGTTTCCCCCGGAAAGTATCTATCGCACATATAGCAGGCCGTTTGCGGCAACCAGTCTGGTAGCGCATAGTACTTCCGCCTGACGCCGGCCAGCACGCCATCGCGATAGGCCGGGTAGTCGGAACCCTCGCCCTTCACCCGCCAGAAACGCGCGCCTCTTATCTCGAAACTATCGCTGTCGACCTGCCTGAAATACTTGCGGTAGTCGTCCAGGTTCGGCGCGGACTTTCTCAGGATCAGGATGTTTTTGCCCGCCAGCGTACGGAAATCGGTCGCCAGATCATCGTGGCGGGCATGACTCGACGCCTCGCCGAAAACCGCGACGTATTGGCGCAGGTTGTAGCCCAGCGTGACCGCATTCGAATAGCCGTCCATCGCCAACACCCAGTCTTTTTTATAGGGTTGCAGTTCGCGAGCCAGCGCCTGATGCTCAAACGTCAGCACGATGCCGTCGTACAGCCGGGTCTTCTGCCAGGTCTCCAGCGGCAGGCGGGAAACGATCAGGATGCCGGCGATGTGCAGCGTCGCAAAAGCGGCGAAGAACACGCCGAGCCGGCGCAAGCCGACCGGGTTCAGGCGCAGCGCCAGCCAGATCAGGGTGAAGGGAATGAAGGACAGCAGCCAGTGCAGGCCGACCTGCTTGACCAGTGACAGGATGGCAAACAGCAGAAACGGCAGCCAGGCCAGGGTGCCCAGCGCCACCGGCAATGAAGAGTCGGCGCTGGCGGTGCGGCGATCAGCGCGGTACTGCCGCCAAGCCAGCCACAACACCGGCGGGCCGAGGACATACAGCAGCGTCACGGCATACAGCAACGGCGTTTTCAGCGACCAACCGGCGTCAGTGTGGCGATTGACGAAGTTGAACATGAAGTTCGGCCAGCAATGGCCGCTGTTCCACCAGGCCATCAGGGCCAGCGCCGGCAGGGTGCAGGCATAGACGATGGCGAGACCGGCATACGCACCACGCTGCCGACGCCGCAGCGCATCGACCAGGTAGGCAAAGCCGAGAATCGCCGCGAAGTACTTGGAGAGCACCGCCCCAGCCAGCAGCAGGCCCGCCACGAGATACCAGCGCGGCGCGTCATCGCGGGAAGCGCGAATCCACGCCAAACCGGAAAACACGCTGAAATAAATCAGCGGCGTATCGGTGGTGATGAACACATTCCAGACATTCACCGGCGCCAGCAGGACCAGCAAAGCTGCCCACAACCGACGCTCGTCGCCGATTCCGGCGATCAGGCGCGGCAGCGAAAAATAGACTGTCAGGGCGAGCACCGCCGGCTGCACGATGACCGGCAGACGCAGCCACCATTCGGCATCATGCAGCATGAGCAATGCGGCAAGCCACCAACCGATCATCGGCGGATGGTCGTAGAAACCCCAGTCCGGTTTCCAGCCCCACCAGATGAAATACGCCTCGTCGCCGGTGATCGGAAAAGCCGCCGCCAGCCAGCAACGGAAAATCAGCGTAACGACCAGCAGCGCGGCAAGCAGGCGACCGGTCATGAACGTAAAAAGATCACCACGGAGGACACGGAGAGCACAGAGAGAAGCAAACCCGTTTTAATGGGATTTTTTCCGTGTTCTCCGTGCCCTCCGTGGTGAATGATTTGGATTTGCGCATTACCCCTAGCGCTCCGCCAGCGCCACGCGGCGGGCTTTTACTGCGCTGGCGAGGATGTCCAGGGTCAGCAGGGTGTCCTCCCAGCCGATGCAGGCGTCGGTGACCGAAACGCCGTATTCGAGGGGCTTGCCGGGCGTCAGGTCCTGCCGGCCTTCCTTCAGGTAGGACTCGATCATGACGCCGAAAATGCGCTCGTCGCCGGTCGCCAGTTGGGCGCCGACATCGCGCGCCACGTCGATCTGGCGCTTGAACTGCTTGCTGCTGTTGGCGTGCGAAAAATCGATCATGACGCGCGCCGCGAGACCGGCCTTGCCCAGTTCCGTGCACGCCGCATCGACCGCCGCCGCGTCGTAATTCGTCGCCTTGCCGCCACGCAGGATGACATGGCAATCTTCGTTGCCGTTGGTGGAAACGATGGCGGAATGGCCGGCCTTGGTCACCGACAAAAAATGATGCGGGCTGGCCGCCGCCTTGATCGCATCCACGGCAATGCGGATGTTGCCGTCGGTGCCGTTCTTGAACCCGACCGGACACGAGAGGCCCGAAGCCAGTTCGCGATGCACCTGCGATTCGGTGGTGCGCGCGCCGATGGCGCCCCAACTGATCAGGTCCGCCGTGTATTGCGGGGTGATGGTATCGAGGAATTCCGTCGCCGCCGGCAGGCCAAGTTCGTTGATTTCCGACAAAAGCTTGCGCGCCAGACGCAGCCCTTCATTGATCTTGAAGCTGCCGTCCATGTGCGGATCGTTGATCAGCCCCTTCCAGCCCACCGTGGTCCTGGGTTTCTCGAAATACACCCGCATCAGGATCACCAGGTCGTCGGCAAGGCGCGCGGCTTCCTGGCGCAGCTTGCGCGCATACTCCATCGCCGCGGCATAGTCGTGGATCGAGCAGGGGCCGACCACCACCACCAGCCGGGAGTCGGCGCCGTGCAGCACGCGATGCACGGCCTGGCGCGCCTCGTAGGTCGTTTCCGCCGCCGCGTCGGTGGCGGGAAACTCGCGCAAAATATGAGCGGGGGGCGAGAGTTCCTTGATCTCGCGAATGCGAACGTCGTCGGTAATATGCTTCATGCGTTTCGGCCTGGGTGCGGGTAAAGATGGGATTCTACCGGAGGAGCAAGCTGGGTTCGGTACTCTGGACCCGCGTCTCCCAATTCCTGATAATCTGATCGCACCCGGATGACGGTGGCAACAATGGGTTTTTCGTTCATGAAGATTGCGGTTCTATCGGACATTCACGGCAATCTCGAAGCCTTGCGGGCCTGTCTTGCTCATGCCGCGCGGGAGGGCGCCGACCGGCATGTCTTTCTCGGCGACATGGTGGGCTATGGCGCCGACCCCGTCGCCTGTCTCGACCTGCTGGCGGATCATGCCGGCAGGGGCGCGCTGACGGTCAGGGGCAACCACGACCAGGCGGCACTGGGCGGTCTGTGCGAGAACATGAACTTCGTTGCCCGCGAAGCGACCTACTGGACACGCACGCAACTGGGTCAGGCCGAACGCGATTTTCTGGCCTCCCTGCCATTGACCGTGCAGCGCGACGATCTTTTCTTCGTCCATGCCAGCGCCGACCTGCCAGAGCAATGGACCTACATCACCAGTTCCTTGCAGGCCGAACGCTGCCTGGCCGCCTCGCCGGCGGCAGTGACCTTCGCCGGCCATGTGCATCACCTGTCGCTGTACTTCTCGGCCGGCGGCGGCGTGCATGCATTCCGCCCGGTGTCGGGCGTGCCGATTCCGCTAAGCGAACGTCGGCGCTGGCTGGCGATCGTCGGTTCCGTCGGCCAGCCGCGCGACGGCAACAATGCGGCAGCGTATGCGCTATACGACCAGGAAAAGCGCATGCTGACGTTTTTCCGCGTACCTTACGACCACATGACGGCGGCGCGCAAGATCATCGCCGCCGGCCTGCCCGAGCGGCTGGCGTGGCGATTGCAAAGAGGGGTATGAATGAACGACGCCGAGCATCTCAAACCCGGAACGGAGATCGCAGGCTACCGTGTCGAGGAGAAATTCCACGTAGGCGGCATGGCCGTGCTCTACCGCGTCACACCGCTGGCCGGCGGCGAAGCCGGCGTGTTGAAAGTGCCGAAGCTGGAGTTCGGCAGTCACCCGGTCTGCTATGCCGGCTTCGATGTCGAGCGGATGATTCTCGAGCGAATTGCCGGGCCTGGCGTGCCGCGGTTGTTCGCCGGGGGCGAGGGCGATTTCGGCCCATATCTGGTCATTGAACACATTGCCGGCACGCCGCTCGTCGAATACGCCCGCCGCGCACCGCTGGCCGCCAAAGAAGTCGCCCGCCTCGGCGCCGCGCTGGCGTCGGCGCTGCACGATCTGCATCGCCAGGAAGTGGTGCACCACGATCTCAAGCCGGAGCACGTGATCCTGCTGGACGATGGCCGGGCGGTGCTGATCGATTTCGGCCTGGCCTTTCACGGCCATTTGCCTGATCTGGTCGAGGCGGAAGCCGAGTCAAACTCGTCCGGTTCGCTGCTGGGCACGCCCGCCTACATCTCGCCGGAACAGATCGCCGGCGTGCGCGGCGACCCGCGCAGCGACGTGTTTTCGCTGGGAGTGATGCTCTATCTGCTGGCGACCGGACGATTGCCATTCGGCGAACCGACCAGCATCACCGGCCTGCGCCGGCGCCTCTACTTCGACCCGCTGCCGCCGCGCCATTTCCTTCCCGACCTGCCGCAATGGCTTCAGGAAATCATTCTGCATTGTCTCGAAGTGAACGCGCAGGACCGCTACGCGACGGCGGCACAGGTGGCGCACGATCTGACGCATCCGGACCAGGTGGTGGTGACGGAACGCGGTCGGCGCATGAAACAGGCGAGATTGATGACAGTCGCCAAACGCTGGCTGGCGACGCTGACGGCGGCGCCCGCCGCGCGCAAGTCGCCGACGGCGCAGCTTGCCCTGGCGCCGCATGTTCTCGTCGCCGTGGATGCCGACGGCAGCAGCGCGGCGCTGTTGCAGGCGCTGCGCGACGCGGTGCGACGCATCATCGCCGGCGAGCCGCACTGGCGCTTGAGTTGCGTCAGCGTGCTGGAACCGTCCATGCTCACCGAACAGGAAGAGGGCGCCGAGATCATGCGCTCGCAGCACACGCAACGACTGGTGGAACTGCACCACTGGGCGCAGCCCCTCGGACTGCCTCCGGAGCGCTTGCGCTTTCACGTGCTCGAAGGCGGCGACGCGGCAACCCGGCTGGTCGAATATGCGCGCGCCAGCCATGCCGATCATTTGGTGCTGGGCGCGCGCGGCAGCTCGGGTTTGCGGCGCATTCTCGGCAGCGTCTCGTCGCGCGTGGCGGCCGAGGCGCCGTGCAGCGTGACGGTGGTACGCGCAAGCACCTCAGCTCAAACGGAAACGCCCGATTAGTGCTTGCAGTTCATGCGCCATGCGCGACAACTCCTGGGTAACTTCACCGACCCGACCGATGCCGGCGCTGTTTTCGGCATTCATGGCAGCGACCTGTTCCATTTTTTCGACGGTATGCTGGCTGGCGTCCATCTGGGATTGGGTATCGGCGGAGATCGATTGCAATAAGTCGGAAACCCGTCGCGATGCGGCGACGATGCCATCAAGCGTATCCCGGGTCTCGCCGCTGTAGCGCACACCCAGACCCACTTCGTCGTGTACCGTTTGCATTGCCTGAACTGCGGAGTCGGTTTTCTGACGGATGGTTCCAACGGTCGCAGCGATATCGGCGGTTGATGCAGACGTGCGTTCCGCCAGTTTCCTCACCTCGTCGGCAACGACCGCGAAACCACGCCCCTGCTCTCCGGCGCGCGCTGCTTCGATGGCCGCATTGAGCGCCAGCAGGTTGGTCTGGTCCGCGATGCCCCGGATCACGCCGGTGATCTCCTGAATGCGATTGGTAGCGCCGGAAAGCTCGGTGATGATCGAAGTCGAATTGTCGACCGACGCTTCCACCCGCCGGGTTGCCGAAATCGACTCCTCCATGCGCTTGTTGCCGTCGGCGGCGATACTCAAGGCGTCGCCCGATGCCTCCGCCACCCGGCCCGTGCCAGTGGCGATATTGGCGGCAGCAAGGCTCATCTGCTCGATCGACTCCTTGGCTTGCGCCAGATGTACCGCACGCACCTTGCCGCGCCCGATCACTCCGCCGAGTTCCGACTGCAGCGATTCGGCGGCGCCGGCCAGTGTGTCGGCCGCGTCTTTGACGCCATGAATGGTCTCCTGCAAACTTTCCACGGTGACATCGAGAGAACGGGCCATATCGCCCAACTCGTCGCCGCGGCTGATATCCGCCCGGGCATTCAGGTCGCCATCCGCGACGCGTGCCAGAGTTGTCTTCATGTCCGCCAAGGCGTGCGACAGGGAGCGGACCATGGGCACGGTCAGCAGCAGCAAAAGCGCAGCGCACACCAAGTAGCTCGTCAGGGCGATCATGTTGAGTCGACGGCCCGCCTCGACATTGCTTGCGAAGGTATTCTTCATCAGGGCCACGCGCGATGGAATCAACTGTTCAAGCGGCTTGAGCAGACTCTTGTTGATCTTTGGCCATCCATCGTGCTGCAGCGCGGTCAACGCAGCGCGGTCATCCTTGGCGTAGGCAGCATCGACAACGTCCAGGAAGGCGGGCAGAGCCTCCAATTGCTTGCCGATGGTCTCCACCAGCTTGCGTTCTTCCTCCGTCGCGGTATCAACCCGGTAGCCCGTCAGGAATTCCTTCCAGACCATGGGCAGCCGTTCGCGAAAATCCTTGAGGTGATTTCTGGCGCCCGTGACCGAGGTGATATCCAGTACCACTCCGACTGTACGAAAACGGACCTCCTTGAGCTGGCCTTCGATTTCAGCGATGGCCCGCAGGGGCTGGACGCCGCCTTCCTGCACCTCGAGGAACGCCCGGTTGGAACTCTGCTGGCCGTAAAAGTTGACGCCCGCCAGCAACGTCAGAAAGGCGATCGACATGATTGCGCTGACCGTCAGCCGGCCACGGATAGAGAAATTGTTCAGCATATTCCTGCCCTTTCTGTAACTGAAGCGCCAATTTTCACGGCAGTAAGCGTCGGGAAAGAATGTTCCGACTTGACAGGTCGCGAACTACGAATATCCTGCTATCCAGCGACACCTATCGCCAGATAAGGCATACTGATGCCCTGCATGACAAGAAACGCACTGCAGTCGCCGTACACCTGTCGTCCCGGTCGCGCCGGCACCACCGGTCGGTAAGTTGGGCCGCCAGAACTCTCGATAACTATATAGGAGGTTCTCATGAAAGCAGTCAAATGTCTGTTGCTCTCCATGGCCGGATTCTGTTTCATGGCCGCAGGAGGGGCGGTGCTGGCCCAGGAAACCCCGATGGCGGCTCCTGCCGGCGTGAAACTGGTTGAATCGAAGGACGTTATCGAATTACAGAAACAAGGCGCCGTCCTCGTCGATACGCGCAAAGCCGGCGAGTATAGCGAGGCAACCATCAAGGGGGCGATTTCGGTACCCTACGACCCGGAAAAGAGCGCGAAGGATGCGAGCTTCGATTCCGCCCAGGACAAGTTCAACATGTCCAAATTCCCCGACAAGAACGCCAAAATCGTGACTTTCTGCAATTCCGGCGTCTGCTGGAAATCCTACAAAGCCGCGGTAGTACTGGCGAAGAATGGCTACAAGAACATCTACTGGTATCGCAACGGCGTCCCCGACTGGAAGGCGCGTAAGTTGCCGATGGAATAAGCGCTACGCACTTGATGTCCGACAAGAGCCGGTTTCGACCGGTCGCAAACGGTGTGTTGCGGAGCCAAGTCCGCAACACACCGCAGCATGGCACAACATAACATAAGGAGGATGGTGGTGATCTATACCAAGAAATCGCCCGCACTACTCATTATCGGTCTGGTAATGCTGCTGTGGGGCTGGCTCAACGCCAGCGGCAACGTTGATGGCATACAGCAATATTTTCAAAAGAGCGCTTACTCCGACCACATGAAGGTCAAGGAGAAGTTCGACGCCGAGTTCCGTGTCGCCAGCGAGATGGCGGCGGCGGAAAGCAAGCCGGCGCCCGAGATGAAAATGCCGAAGTCGAAGTTCGACGAATCCAAGGCCTTCCAGGCCAGAATGTGCTTCATCTTCGGCGGCCTCGCCACCCTGCTCGGCCTGCTGATCCTGATGTGCAATAAACCGAAGGAAGGCAATTTCGACTACTACCTGTCGATCTTTCCGGGCATGGCCTTCATCCTGCTGATCGCCTTCGTCGTGCGCTGGGGCCTGGATCCGATGTTCGCCAACTGGGGCAAGGCGGCCCAGCCGACGCTGGGCTGGAACTTCGCCAGTATTTTCAACCTGAACTACGTGGTGCTGGGCATCGTCATCGGCATCGTCGTCGTCAACGTCTTCAAGATTCCCGACTGGGCGGCCAACGGCGTGCGCACCGCGCGCTTCTTCCTCAAGACCGGCGTCATCCTGCTCGGCGCGCTGTACAGCGCAACCGAACTGGCGCAACTCGGCGGCCTGTCGGTGATCATGATCGGCATCTTCGTGCTCGGCTCGGTCGGCGTCGTGCTGTTCATGGGCAAACGCATGGAGGCGAACAACTCGATGACCGCGGTGCTCTCCGCCGGCATGGGCGTCTGCGGCGTGTCGGCGACGGTGGCCGCAGCGCCGGTGGTCAATGCCAAGGCGGCGGAGATCGCCTATACCATCGGCACCATCCTGGTCTGGGGCGTGGGCTGCATGTTCCTCTTCCCGACCGTCGGCCACCTGCTCAACATGGGCCCGGTGCAGTTCGGCGCCTGGGCCGGCACCGGCATTCTCAACTCGGCGCAGGTCGCCGGCGCGGCACTGGCCTTCGACCCGCACGGCATCGAGACGCTGAAGGTGGCGGAGATATTCAACATCACTCGCGTCCTGTTCCTGCCCATCATCGTGCTCTGGCTCGCCGCCTGGTATGTCAAGCACGAGGCCGGCGCGGAGAAGGTGAATCTGGGCCAGGTGCTGTTTGCCAAGTTTCCGATGTTCGTGCTCGGCTTCATCCTGATGTTCATCCTCTCGACCATGGGGGCCTTCACCCCGGCCGGCCACTATCAGGGCAAGTACTTCAGCTCCGAGCAGATCAAGGAAGACAAGCTGCTCAAGGGCAAGGAGACCAAGGCCATCGAAGGCGAACTGGCGCGACTGAAGGATGCCGAAGGCGCCAAGCAACTACAGGCTCACTTCACCGAGAAGGCCATCAACGTCGGTCAACGCCACGCCACCCCGGAAGATGCCTACAAGGGTCTGACGGACCTGGTCGCCAACAAGAAGATGAGCACCCGCGAGCAGGAAACGCTGCTCAAGGCGGTCGGCAAGATGAAAGGCCTGGATGCCGTTGCCGCCAGCGCGATCGACAAGGCGAGCAAGGCGGCCTACCACAGTTCGAAGACCATCAGCGCCTTCCGTGACTGGCTGGCCTGGCTGTTCTCGTTCGGCCTCATCGGTTTGGGCATGCAAATCACCATGGCGGCGCTGAAGCAGGCCGGCGGCAAGCCGCTGATCATCGGCGGCGTGGTGGGTACGGGCAAGGCGGTCGGCTCGTTGATCGTGGTGCTGTTGTTTGTCAAAGAATTCATTTAAGGAGACAGATCATGTCGGAACAAAAATTCGAGCGCGGCACCAGCCTGTCGATTTTCGTCAGCGATCGCAAGGAAGACCTGGGTTCTCTCATCTTCGCCCTGCTGATCGCCCTCGGCATCGTCATGATTGTTGGCAAGTAAGCTGCCTGCTCCTGTAACGACCCGTCCCGTCCCGCCCGTATCTTTGTCGGGTGGGGCGGGACTTCTGTTTTCCCGGACATGAAAACACCGCTCAAACTGTTGTTGTGCCATCACGGCACCGCCGGCGCCAAACGCGCCGAAACATTGGCGCTTGAGCTTGCCGCCCCCGGCGTCACGACCATCGTCCATTGCCTCGTCGTGCCGGAACTCTGGGCCGGCATGCAGGGCGACGACTGGCTCAACAACGCCTCGACACGCGACGCCTTCGGCGACTATGTCGAGAACATGCTGGAAAATGACGCCAAACGTGAGCTGGCGGCGGTCGAGGCGCACTGCCAGGAACGCGGAATTGCCTACGAGGCGGTGATGCGTTACGGCGATCCGGCGGACGTCGTCGTCCAGGTCGCCATCGAAACCGGCGTCGAACTGGTGGTCATCGGCTCGCCGCGCATCAAGGGCGAAGAGGGCCTGCGTTCGCGCATGGACCTCGAAAAGCTGGTGCGCAGGCTCAAGTGTCTCCTGCTGATCGCTCCGCGTCCGTGAACGGCGCGCCGTCCGCCACGGACACGGCAAACCGTGACGCAGGCGACCAGGCCCGCGCCGAGACGGATATCCCGCTTGCCGCGGACGATCTGTTCGCGTTCATTGCCGATATCGAGCGCCTGTTCCGCCTCAACCCTCACCTCGAGATCGAGACATGGCAGGCCGCGCCCGGCGGCTTCCACTTGGCGGCGAAGAACGAGACGAACGAATGCCGCGTCGACACTGTTGCGCACATCGCGCTTGAGCGGCAAGCGCGCAGCATCACGATTCGCTACGAAACCGGCCTGAAGCGTTTCACCACCCTGTCCGTCCTGCCGGATGGCGCCGGATCGCGGCTGGTAGCGGTCGATCACTATCCGGTAATCGAGGATCCGCAGGACCCCAGGGTGGCGGAGGTCGATCGCAGCCTCGTGCCGTGGATCGCGGCGATTCGCCATCATCTGGTGCGGCGCGCGCGCTGGGGTGGAATGCCGGGCTGGCGTTGGTGGAACGAAGGTTTCATGCTGGCCATGCCGCCCCGACAACGCCGCATCGTGCGCATGATCCTCTGGGTCAGCGTGCTCGAATTCATAGTGTTCCTGTTCGTCGCCGCGATTTTCTGGCTGGAACGGCAGCAGGCCTGATTACCGCCGCCGCAATCCGCACGGCCTGCGCCGGTCGCGTTTGAAGGATGCCGGGTCTCTGGACGCACGGCTCGCAAATCCGGATAATTCGACGCTATTCGCTTGCGACGACGCATCCCGCCACCCCACCTGGAACCCGATATGACTGCAACCATCATCGACGGCAACGCCCTTTCCGCCGAAATACGCGGCCAATTGGCCGAACGCGCCGCCGTCTTGAAGGGCAAGGGCATCACACCCTGCCTCGTCGCGATTCTGGTCGGCGAAGACCCTGCCTCGGCGGTTTACGTCCGCAACAAGGTAGCCGCCTGCGAAAAGACCGGCATGCGCTCGATCAAGGACGTGTATGCCGTCGATGTCGCCCCGGCCGTGGTTTTCGCCCGCATTGCCGAACTCAATGCCGACCCCTCGGTGCACGGCATTCTGGTGCAACTGCCGCTGCCGAAACACTTCGATTCCGCGGCGGTGCTCGAAGCCATTTCCCCCGAGAAAGACGTCGACGGCTTCCACGCCGAAAACGTCGGCGCGCTGATGCAGGGCAATCCGCGCTTCATTCCCTGCACACCCTATGGCGTCATGAAAATGCTGGAGAGCGCGAAGGTGCCCCTCAAAGGCGCCGAAGTCGTCATCGTCGGTCGCAGCAACATTGTCGGCAAGCCGATGGCCATGCTGCTGCTGGCAAAAAGCTGCACCGTCACCATCTGCCATTCGCAGTCGAAGGACCTGGCCTTCCACACCCGCCGCGCCGACATCCTGGTGGCGGCGGTCGGCCGGGCGAAGATGATCAGCGGCGACATGATCAAGCCCGGCGCCACGGTGATTGACGTTGGCATCAACCGCAACGCCGAAGGCAAACTGTGCGGCGATGTCGACTTCGAGACCGCGAAGGAAGTCGCCGGCTTCATCACCCCGGTGCCCGGCGGCGTCGGCCCGATGACCATCACCATGCTGTTGGCCAACACGCTGGAAGCTGCTGAACGCGTCGCTGCCGGGGTTGCCAAGGGAGACGCCAAATGAAAGACACTGACAACAGCACCATATGCCCCCTGGTCGGCATCGTCATGGGCTCGGAGTCCGACTGGCCGGTGATGCAGGCGGCGGCAAAAGTGCTCAAGGACTTCGCCGTGCCTTACGAGGCGCGCGTCATTTCGGCCCACCGCACGCCCGACCTGGCTTTTGACTACGCCGCCGGCGCCAGCGGGCGCGGCCTGCGCTGCATCATCGCCGGCGCCGGCGGCGCGGCACATCTGGCGGGCATCCTGGCGGCGAAGACCATCATCCCCGTGCTCGGCGTGCCGGTGCCGTCGAAGCACTTGCAGGGACTCGATTCCCTGCTGTCCATCGTGCAGATGCCAAAGGGCATTCCGGTCGCCACCTTCGCCATCGGCGAGGCCGGCGCCGCCAACGCGGCGCTGACCGTGGTGGCGATTCTGGCCGGCACCGACGCGGCGCTGGCAAAAAAACTCACCGCCTTCCGCGCCGCGCAGGTGGAAAAAGTGCTGGAAATGAAGCTGCCCGACCTGTGATCGATGTCGCCTCGGTCCGGGACTATTTCACCGGCCTGCAAGATCGCATCGTCGGCGAACTCGAAGCCATCGAAGGCGCGCCTTTCCTGCGCGATGCCTGGGAGCGACCTGAAGGCGGCGGAGGCATTTCCAGACTCATGGAAGACGGCAAGGTGTTCGAGCGCGGCGGCGTCAATTTCTCGCATGTCATGGGCGAGCAGATGCCCGCCTCGGCCACCGCGCACCGGCCCGAACTGGCGGGGCGCAACTGGCAGGCGCTGGGGGTCTCGCTGGTGCTGCATCCGCGCAACCCGTACTGCCCTACCGCGCACCTGAATGTGCGTTTTTTTCTGGCCGAGAAGGACGGCGAAGAGCCGGCCTGGTGGTTCGGCGGCAGCATGGACCTGACGCCCTACTACGGCTTCGAGCAGGACGCCGTGCATTTTCATCGCAGTTGCCGTGACGCGCTGCAAGCCTTCGGCGCCGAGACCTATCCGCGGTTCAAGACATGGTGCGACCGCTACTTCTTCCTCAAGCACCGCAACGAAGCGCGCGGCATCGGCGGCATTTTCTTCGACGATCTGAACCAGGGCGGCTTCGAGCGTTGTCGGTCACTGACGCAAAGCGTCGGCGACCATTTCACCGCCGCCTACCTGCCGATCATCGAACGCCGCAAGGACACTCCCCATGGCGAGCGCGAACGCGATTTCCAGGCCTACCGGCGCGGACGCTACGTCGAGTTCAATCTGGTCTGGGATCGCGGCACGCTGTTCGGCCTGCAATCGGGCGGGCGCACCGAATCCATCCTGATGTCGCTGCCGCCCATCGCAAAATGGCGTTACGACTGGCAGCCCGCAGCGGGCAGCGGGGAGGCCAGGCTCTATACCGATTTCCTGCCGCCGCGCGACTGGATCTGACACCGGATCGCCTTGCTCTGCACTGGCTTCGGCGCGTCGCCCGCGCCGACTCTTGCATCACGGCCAATGCCGCGCGTGTCGCATGCCATGGGGCTGGCGTCCTGTCCTTGCTCAAGCGTGAATCATGGATTACTCTCCTCCGTTATCGAAGTCGTTCAACCCAGAAAAAGCAGTTGACCACGGGGAACAGAGGTTTTAAGAATTTAAGGAAAAATGAAGTGATCTGGGAAGTCGTCATCGGGCTGGAAACCCACGCCCAACTGCAAACAAAGTCGAAAATATTTTCCGGCAGCAGCATCGCCTTTGGCGCCGAGCCGAATGTGCAGGCCAACGCGGTGGACATCGCGCTGCCCGGCGTGTTGCCGGTATTGAATCGCGAGGCCGTGGTCTGCGCCATCAAGTTCGGCCTGGCCGTCGGGGCGAAGATCGCGCCGCGCTCGATCTTTGCGCGCAAGAATTATTTCTATCCCGACCTGCCCAAGGGCTACCAGATCAGCCAGTTTGAAACGCCGGTGGTGTCCGGCGGCGGGCTGACGATAAGAGTCGGCAGCGGTGATACGGCGACGGAGAAGTTCGTCGAGCTCACCCGCGCCCATCTCGAAGAGGATGCCGGTAAATCGCTGCATGAAGATTTTCAAGGCAAGACCGGCATCGACCTGAATCGCGCCGGCACGCCGCTGCTGGAAATCGTCACCGAGCCGGATATGCGTTCTTCCGCCGAGGCGGTCGCCTACGCCAAGGCGTTGCACGAACTGGTGCAGTGGATCGGCATTTGCGACGGCAACATGCAGGAAGGTTCGTTCCGCTGCGACGCCAATGTGTCGGTGCGGCCCATGGGGCAGAAGGAATTCGGCACGCGACGCGAAATCAAGAACCTGAATTCCTTTCGCTTCATGCAGCAGGCGATCGACTTCGAGGTGCAATGGCAGATCAACGAGATCGAGGAAGGCCGCGCCATAGATC